>JGI25132J35274_1000312_pt1 | contig 13180 bp, 10 predicted proteins | sample ETNvirenome_6_30_FD_35274 | JGI IMG/M metagenome (IMG submission 35274)
CTTCTTACAGTGTCAGATACTTCTGCTATTACCTCTGGTTTAGCAGCTGTTGTTCCTCCAGCTTTAGAAGCTGATCCAAATTTAGATTTTGATTCTTTAATAGTTTTAGTACTTTCTTTTTTAGTAATAACGCTATCTGATACAGTTTCAAAAACTAACTTAACCTCTTTTACGCTCTCTGCTTTATCAAAAGCAGCGATAATGTTTACTTTTTGACTTTCTGAAAGGTCGTTTGATTTGAAAATCTTGTTTACATAAAGTAATTTAGAATTTAATAGATTAACCTCATTAAGGTCTTTCTTCAAAGTTTCGATAGTTTCTAAAGCTTCTTTTAATTCTTCTTTCATAACACCGGACTGTACGTTATTAACGTTATGGTCTTTAGTGTCAGATTCAGCTTCCATCTCATTCTTTGTGTCTTCATCCATTTCTTTCTTCTTACCTTCGTCTTTGTGATCTTCTTTTGCCTCTTCGACGTTTTCGTCTTTGTCGTCGTGCTTAGCTTCTTCAACTTCTTCTGAAGTTTCTGCTTCTAATTCTCTTAAAAGCTCGTCTAAGTCGATTTCTTCTTCTTCTGCTCCGTCTAATGCTGGGTCTTCTAACGCATCAGGTTCATCACCCATTGCTTCGATATCTCCACCATCCATGTCATCAGCTGGAATTTCTTCCTCACCGCCATGACCTGCTTCTTGAGCAATAATATCTCTAACTAAATCTTTGAATTGATCAATAGATAGTTTAGAAATATCTTCGTCACCATCAGGCATATCATCCTCATGTGACTCTGCGTCGTGTTCTGCTTCGTCTTCAGATTCTTCTGAATCATCCTCAGCTTCTTCGCCGTCTTCTTCTTCAGCTACAGCTGGCACTTCTGTTAGATCTTCTTCTACTGTTTCATGCTTTTCTTCTTTATCTCCCTCTTCAACAGTTTCATCTTTCTTGTCATGTTTTGCTTCTTCTACTTCTTCTTCAACAGTTTCTTCAACAGTTTCTTCAACTTTTGAATCTTCCATTTCTTGAAGTTTAGCAGCTAACATATCTTTTAGATGAGGTGTTAAAGATTCTTCTAAAGCTTCTTTAGCATTTGCAATAGCAGCTTCTCTTACAGATTTTGCTTCAGCAATAGCTTGCTTGAATAAATCCTTACTCATTATTTAAATTTTGTGGTTTCGTACGATTATTGGAATCGTAATGTGAAGTTAATATAATTTATTGATACAGTATAGTGACTGTATATTCTTATATAAATATATACTGTTTATGGAAAACTAAAAAACCCTGACGAATCAGGGCTTAATTTTATTGGTTAAGAAGATCTTCTACTTCTTTTTTTAATCTATCTTCTCTTATATCGTCTTCGGATAATTCTTCTTCTACTGTTTCTTCTTCTACTGTTTCTCCTTCTTCTAACTCTTCTTCATTTTTTTTCTTCTTATGTCCGTGATGACTTTCAGTCAATACGTCTAGATCTCCTACTGGGATATTCTTAACTGTTTTAGATCCGTCTTTAAAGAATACGTCGTAATGAGATACTGAATGAGTACCGTCAGCGTTTTCTACTAATGTATGTCTTTCTTCTAGACAAATACCATACCCATATGTTTCGTGTACAACATGAGCAGCACAGTCGTGCATGAATCCTGGTCCAGCTTCTTCGATGTTTTCATCTTTAGCTTTTTTTCCTTCTGTAATAAAGTTTCTTAAATTAAAATTTTTCATAATTATGCTCTTAATATATCGTTAATAATATTATCTACTTTTGCGAATTTTGATACTTTTACTTTACCTTCCTGTAAAGCTACAGGATTCATAAAAGCACCGTGTGTAGAAGGATTAGATACAAAATCCCAGCATACTAACTCAAAGTCAGGCTGAACTTCTAATTGTCCTTCATTTGTTTGTTTTACAGAACCAGTTCCTCTTGATGAGATACCAATTGTATGTCCTGCTTTTATAATTTCTTTTACTATATTTCCGGCAGGTGTATTTAATAGTTCTACTTTACCCATCAGATCGTTTCCTTTCCAGTATAGTTCTTTTACTATATGAGAAGCGTTTTTTAGAGATACTACAGGAGTTTCAGGATGATCTAATTCTCCGAAAGCATTTCCTCTTTCAACAAATTCTTTAATATATTTAGCAGCTTCTCTTTCTAAGATTTCTTTAGAATAAGTTCTACCGTTTTGATTTTCAGCAACTGCTCTTTGCATAACACCCTCAACTTCAAAAGTACCCGGTCTTTCTTTAGACTCTCTAAGTACTGATTTAAATGGGGTAACGTCTACTAGTAATTGTGCCATGTTATTTTTTTTCGTTTACTCCGAAAACAGTTTCTTTTGGTGCTATTTCTGCTTCAGCTTCTCTTTGTAGATCGTCAAATCTAGCGACTTTAACTTGAGGTAGTTTTATATCTCTATGTGATAATTTTCTTACTGGGTTAAGGTCTTTAAAAAATGCTGTTTCGATAGCAGGTGCTAAAAACGCTCCTACTTTCATTCCATCAGGAGTTTCTACTTGTCCTATCTTATCCATTGCATTTTGAACTCTTTCTCTAGTTTTAGCAAAATATCCTTCCATATCAGTTACGATATTTTCAAGGTCATTTATTACTACTTGCATACCTTTATAGTCTCCGTATTTGTCTCCTATATCAGATAATTTAGCTGTTGCAGCTTCTTTAAGTAAAGATTCTTTTATAATCTTTTTTATAGCTTCTTTTAACTGCTCATCTTTACCCATTGCTTTTTCAGATGTATTATCATATGGATAAATTTTTACTACTTGCCAACCGCTTCCGTCTCCGTACCAGCTACCTTGATTTTTCACTTCCCAGCCACCGCCGTCAGCTTTGTTTAGTTTATCTGCTAAATTTTTATATAGATCCTCATATCCAGCCCATCCGTAGTTAACAAATTTTAATCTTCTACCTTTAGCTCTTTTATCCATGAATCTGGATATTAAATCAAAAGCTTTTTTGGTCTGTTCGTCTGAAAATCCTGCTTCTTTAGCTGCTGCTGCGTAGTGAGGGGCAAGTTCTCTTTTAGACATCGTTTTACTATCTTCTGCCATCAGACTATCTAATGCTTCATCTACATCTTTACCCATAGCTTTTTTGATAGCTTTATCTTTAGCAGCCATATAATCATCTGAATCTATATCTCCATCTCCGTCGTGATCTTTTCCTTTCTTTTCTTGTAAATAATCCATTTCGATCATTTCTACCCAATGGTCAGAATTGAATGTTTGACTACCTCTACCTGCTTCGTCAGCGAAAAAGTTTTTAATTCCGTCAAAAGCATCTTCGAAATCTTCATCATCTATTTGATCTCCTAATCCTGCTCTAACTGCTGCTTTAAAATCAGGCGGTACTTGCTCTAATTCATTTCTATCTCCTGACCAGTTCCATACTACATTATTAGGTGAAAGTTCTTGTACGTTTACTTTCTTTTCTTGAAAATTATAAGTATCTGCAGCATCGCTTCTATTTATAGCTTCATATTCTTTAATGTAGTTTTCCCACTCATCTAAGAACTTAACATCATGAGCACTTGATACATCGTGCTTGTCTTGTAATTCTCTTTCATCTTCTTTATAAGTATTACTTGACATATAGTCTTCTAATATATCATCATACTTACCTTCGAAAGCTATTTTAAAGAACTGGTGTTCGTGTTCATCTACCATATGTCCATCTCCTTCAGCTACTGCTTCTGTCTCATCTACTTCTTCTTCATCTATCACTTCTTTCATTTTAGAAAGTTTTAAAGCATCTTTTTGTGCTTTTTCTCTTTCCATGTCTCTAATTTTATCAGCTGCAGCCATTAATCTATCTAAAGGTACTCCTAATCTTTTGGCAAGATCTTCTAATTTACCTTCTTTTAATAGTGCTTTAAACTCTTCTTTATTTTCTTTAAGATTAGCTTTTTTTAATCCGTTAAATACATCTACTTTCCCTTCTCCTCTTTTTACAGGAACTTCTTTATCGTGTTTATCTACTTTAGAAGATTCACCTGATATAAGGTTAAGGTAGTGTAATGGATCTTTTGATAGATTCTTATGAGCAGCATCTTTAGCGGCATCATAATCTTCTAACTTGATATTAGTTCCAGCGTGAACTTCAATTCCTTTAGCTTCTAATTCGTATCTAATTCCTCTTTGGAAAGCTTCATCGTTATATGGTAAAGCAGCTGGTTCTTGTTTAACTTCTTCTTCTACTACTTCTACTTTAGGAGCTTCGAATAATAGTCCTCTATTCTTAAGGATTTGAACAGAATCATCGAATCCGTTGAATTGAGTTATATGTTGTGGGTGCGCAAGTCTCATTTGTCTTACAAATTCACCTTTAGCCATTTTACCTTCTAATACGGCTCTGTACTTTTCTGTTACTGTTACTTGTCTCATTTTTTATAAATAATCAAATCCTTTAGTATGTGATGGTCGTTTAGGACGACTTACCTGTTTGAAACCTAACTTAGTTAAAGTCTTTTTAGCTCTGTGAGCTTTGCCGAATGCAGCAGGTGTAGCGTATTGTGCTCCATCTCCTGGTGTAAATGATGCTCCGCCACTATTTGTAACGTTAGCTTCATCTAATTCTTGCATTACTTCTCTAACAAGTTCTCTTAGAGCTGAACGGGTCATATCTTCTTTAACTCGTTTACTAAGTCGTAATACTGCATTAAATTAATAAGATGTGTATCATTTACTTTATCAGTAGCTTTAAGAGGTTTTATGCTCTTTGATACTTCATCTAATTTTATCTTTATAATTTCATCAGTTACTTTATCTCCAAGTTTAGCAACTTCTTCTGCTATCTTCTTTAATTCCTTATTAACTAGTGTAAATAGTTTTTTACTAGAATTAACTGATGTAATAAACTCTTTTAAAATATATTTTTGTTCCGGTAATAAGTTTACATATTTTTCATTAAACTTTTCTAATAGAATTTTAAACGTTAAAAGTTTTAAATCCTTATCATACTTACCGTATTGCTCAATAAGAGAATCTTTTACATCTTTCTCATTTTGTTTCTTAGAAGTAAGATGCTCTAAAAGAGTAGTTTTATTGTTGATTAAAAAACTAGGGTCAACTAAATTAGAATTATTTTGTGCTTCTAATAAACAGTATAAAGACGCTAATGCTTTATAATCTCTTACATCGACGCTAAAAAATTCGTCGATATTATATTTTTCTTTTATTTCTGATATCAATTTATACTTTTCTTCTTTAAGTATTTTTTGATTAAATTTTCTTGAAACCTCAGTAATAGTAGATATAATAGTTTCTGCTTTAGCTTGACTAACTGAATTGTTTTTTACAACAAATTCATATAGCTTATATTCTTTAGCTAAAGTGGTTTTACCGCTATAATACTTTTTTAATATCTTAATAGCTTTTGACTCTTTATTTTCGAGTACATCAGCAGCGATTTGCTTAACTAGCAATTCATATATAAGACCAGTATTGCGATACTTAGAATGTTTTATCTTCATTGTATACGTTTACTATATATAAATATGTATTAATTCTCTAAATCTTTAATATTGTCTTCACTAAGCATTTTAGCTTCAGGTGATGTTTCTTTTTTGAAGACTATATTCTTGAAAAGATCTTTATTTCTTAGATAAACTGTGTTTGTCTTAATATTTTCAGCTACTTTATCATTATCGGATGGATATCCACCTTTCATTCCGTGTTGTCCTAAAGGATCACGTCCACCCAAAGCATCGTTAGTGCCGTAAACTGACATTTTTTCTCTTGGTCTTCCTCCTTCTGGACCTGGTTCACCATGTCTAGGTAACTCTTCATACCCTTGAGGTACTTCTCCTTGACCTGCTCCTTTAGCTGTTGGAGTAGCTCTTCTACCGTACATAGAAGCTAAATCGTGTGGAGTACCATAAGTAGCACCGGATTTAGCAGGATCGTTTCCTTCTCCTTCTATTTGTGCTATTCTAAATGCTCTCTTAGAATCTTCTCTAACTAGGTCTCTCATTTCCATGTATGAATCTTCTGATAAATCGAATATTTTTTCGTATATATAATCTGAGGAGAATAGTTTAGAATCTTTCATTTGATTAGCTAAATCTACTTTTTCCTTAAGTAAAGCAATTTTTTCCTGTTCGAATATTATAGAAGGAGTAGTTAACTTAATTTCAAAGTTAGTTAAACTCTCTCCTGTAAATCCTTGAGAATATAAATGAACTAGAGCTATCTTAGTAAGCTCAGATTCCATTATTTTTTGTATTCTCTCTACTGTTCTTGCAAATCTAATATCTTCAGCAGCTAAAGTTGCTTTTCCAGATAGTTCTCCTTCATAGCCAAAATATGCTTTTGGTACTTTAAGAGCTGCAAACATCTTTTTGAGTAAGTAATCTACGTCTTGAGTACCATCATAATCTAATCCTTTAGTAGTTTCAATTCTTGTAGAAGTATCTCCTCCTCTTACAGGTAAGTAGAAATCTTCCATCATATTCTGCATATTGAAACGTAAGTTATATTGACCATCTTCTCCTACATAAGGAGTCTTTTTCATTTGATTCATGGTCTTTTGCATAAACTGCTCTACCTCATTAGGTGGAACGTTTCCTACATTAATATAGAACATTCTCTTTTCTGGAGCTCTCATTATTCTATGGATTAACATAGCGTCCTCCATCAAAGTAACTTGTTTAAATATTTTTCTAGCAGGCTCTATATAAGATCTACCGTAAGGTAAATAAGATGTATCAGATATTAATCTAAAGTGAGCAACCTCATAATTATCAAAATCTATTACTCTTCTATCATTTTTTCTTTTTGGTAAATAATTAGGGTGTTGAGAAGATGCTAATCCGTCAGGATCTAACTGAAATATTACTTTAGCTGGATTCTCTGGATCTTCTCCTTCTCTTCTGACCATGTGGTAAACTGTGTAAGGAAGAACGTTATAAATACCAAATTTTTCAGATATTTCTAATTTTAAGAAAAAATCTCCGTATTTACACATTTGACGAGTCCATGACCAAAGGTTGAATTCTATGTTTAAAACGTCGTAAAATAAATTATAAAGTACTCTCTGTATATTTTCATCAGAAGATTGTATCTGAAGTATTTCTCCTTGATCATTTTTTACGGTAGCTTCATCAGCTATAATATCTAAGGTAGAAGCAATTAATGGATCAGTATCCATAGCTTCATAATCAGAATATAACTGTATTCTTAACGTTTGATAGTTAAGATTAGGGTTAAATATATTTTTATTATTGTAGATATATAATCTACTAAATCTATCAATAAGTGAGTTAGTTTGATATCTACCAGTGGTTTGTATCTGATTTACATCAGCTATCTTTAGTTCTCTACCTCCAACGTTTCTAACAACTATATCATTAGAAAATAATCTTCGTAGTCTACCAAATAAGGATTTATCCGCCATTAATGTACGTTTTTAATAAATAGTCTATTTTAACAACCAGGAGATGTCTTCTTCACCACCGGGTGTCTTTATAAGATAAGGATTATCTGTCGGTTTTCCAACTGTTTTTATAACAGCTTGATTCTTTGAATTAAGGTTAGAAAAAGAAGATAGCTGTGCTCTAGCTAAATCCATACCCTGTTGTCTTAGTCTTAGAGCAGTATCTCTTACATATAGAGCTGTGCCAAATGCCATAATAAGGTCATCATTATATCTGTCCTGTGCTTGAGCCTTTCCGTTTTTCCATATGAATACTCTCATCTCACTTATAAGTCGTTTAGACTGTATTAAGACTCCTTTATCTCTTACGTATTCAATCATCTTTGCTACAACTAAAGGTCTAGTTTTAGATGACATAGTAAAGCCAGGTACTAATCTATCTCTTTCAAACTTAGTCATATAAGACTCTACTGTATCTCTATTGTTAGTAGGACTGTAATATAGGTTTCTATACTCTCTTTCCATTATCTGTTCTATGGTAGCCCATCCAATATTAGCGTTTTCAACAACTAATAAAGCGTCGTTATATTCTGAGGCTATTCCTACAAGTATATTACCAAAGTCTTTAGGTCTAATCTTACCTTTATACTCACCTACTTGATTACAATCCTCTATATCGAATATATGAAATGCTGAATAGTCAGTTGCATCACCTCGAGCAACGTCAGCTACTACCATATAAGATTTAGAGTAGTCTACTCCTTCCCATATCCATAGATTACTATCTACACCTCTTTTCTCCATTGGTTCCTTTTCATATGTCTTTTCATAATATAACATATCTTCTGGTTCAAATACTGTATCACCTGATGATAAGAAATCACAATCACATTCCTGTCCAGCCATTCTAGGTCCTAAATCGGCATCTTGTTGCTCTCTCCACTTTTCATCTCTTTCAGGATGTACAGTCCATGGTAATCTTATAGGTAAGAAACTATTCTCTCCTGTTTCTGCTTTTTCCCATGTTTGATGAAACCAGTTACCAATACCGTTAGGTGTTGATAAAGCCATACATTGACCACCGGTTGCTAATGTTTGTTGAGCAGCTGCAAATGTTTCGTCTATATTATCTATAAACGCTGCCTCATCTATTACTAGTAGAGATACAGCTTCCGATCTAGCAGCATCAGAGTTTGAAGATTTAGCTTGTATCTTAGAGCCGTTTTTTAATCTTAATGATAATTTATTCTTTTCTACTGATCTTAGTCTTAGCCACTTTGGTAATTGATCATACATAAAGATTACCTTTGTAACTAAGTTACGAGCAGTTGCTTGAGTAGTTGCTAATGCTAATACGTTTTTATCTTTATGAAATATCATCAACCATAAACTATAAGCAGAAGATAAAGTAGATATACCTAGCTGTCTAGATTTAAGAGTAATAATATATTGCTGTTCTTTAAAGTGTTGTAGTACTTTTTCCTGAAAAGGATATAAATTAAAAAGAATACGTCCACGAGTAGGGTGCTGTATATAACAGTACTTTTTCATGAAGTAGATAGGATCTTTAGCACATTTGATATATTCCTGTGCTATTATCTTTTTAATATTCTGTGCCATAACTATCCGAAAATAGACTTAAAATCTACTGCGATCTCGCTTCCTTTTATTTCAACTAACTCTAATAAGTTAGCTTGTCTTAGCTTATCAAAATCAATATAGAAGAAATGTACTTCTCCTTCCATTATTGCACTAGCAATATACCCTTCATCTCCAGGTTTAGTTTTAAATTTACTCATTACTAGCCTTGATAATACAGCTTTTGCTGCATCCGAAGGATCCTCAGGATTCTGTAATTCAGAATCTAATAACTCTAATTTTTCTTTTATATTTCTTATTATTTCAAATTTTTCTGCTTCTTGAGATAAAATTCCTGAATCTTTTACTTTAAAAATATCTTGAAAAGCTATTTGAAGTTCTACAGGTCTAAAGTTTGTAGGAGTTACTGCTTTTTTAGAGCTTTCTAAATTAAGAATTTTATAAAGTGAATGAAAACCAAAAACTATACTTAAAAGCCTAATATTTGCTTTTTGACTTGCAAATTTACCTAATTTTATTTTACCAGTATGTTTACCGTATGCTTTAACTTCTACCTTTTTATCTCCTATTCTTAAATCCGGATCATCTCCTCCTCTAGTATCAGAGGTTGTAACAGGTGTTTTTTGATGTTGATATAACCAATATATAGCAAGTTCTCCAGGGCCTACTGATTGATCTGGTGATAATTTAAAAATTCTTTTATAAGCTTCTAGGTCTCTTCTGTCAACTTTAATAGTTCCAGATCCTGCTGGAACTGTATATTGACCAAATACTTCAGGTATTTTTCCTCCAAAAGCATCTTTAATAAGCTCATCATATTGATTAGATTCTTCTTTAATTAGCTCTTTACCTCCTAATTCCTCTATCAATCTATCTAATATAGCTTTATCTTCAAAATTATCCATTGATGGAGTACCTGTATTAGATCTCCAAGCCCATTCTGTATATAATTTATCTATTAAACTCATTATGCTTCTGGTTCTTCTCCTGCTTCGAAGTCAACAGGTTCATCAGATAAATCAGCTCCACCTGCATCATCAGCTCCTAAATCATCTCCTCCCAAATCTTCTTCTCCTCCACCGCCTCCGGCATCATCAGCTCCAGGGAAATCTCCTCCACCTCCACCACCGCCACCGGTGTCAGTGTCTACTTCTCCACCTTCGCCTCCTCCGCTCATCGGTGCTTCTCTATATAATACTTCTAATTTATCTAATGCTTGTTGATATTCTGATATATTATTAAGGTAATATCTTTTACCTAATATAGTTGCTTGAAAGCCTTCTCCCATCCATTTTAATGTATAGTCTTGGCCGTTCTTTAAATTAACTCTAAAAGAGCTAGGACGAGGAGATACCCAGTCTATACTCTCTACGAATTCTTTAAAGTCTTCAGTTTGTAATTTTATTATAGCTGCTTTAACTGTGGGAAACTTACCTAGTATTTTATCAGTAGAGTCTTCTAATACTGTATCAGGAGAAGCATCCATATCAGGTTCTTCTTCTGGTGCAGGTTCATCTTCTTCAGCTTCGTTTTGTTGAATAAGAGGTCTTAATTGATCTTGAGAAATATAGTGATCTTTATCTCCTACATTATATTCAGGTTTATTTAAACCAGGATTATGTTCTTCTTCTTCTATCTCGTCAAGCAAACTTTCTTTAAGAACTTCTTCGTATGCTTCTAGGATAATATTATTTAGTTTCGCTCTGTTCATATCTATCTCTCGGTTGTTGAAGTTTCATATCTCTTACGTCATCTTTTATTGATGCTAGAGCTCTTATAAAATCATTAAAATCATCTGCTGGTACTACTATGTACTTTCCTCCTATATTAATCTGAAGCATTAATCCTCTATCTCCACCTGAAAATCTAGTTATTTGAATACCGTTTCTATCGTATAAGTCAGTAGCTTCTTCTAATTTATTTTCATATAGATCGCTTTCTCCTTCGTCTATATAGTCTTTTAAGCTTTCTAGACTTATCATAAATTCATCAGCTATTCCTCCTATTATTTCTGCTGCTGCTTCTCTTTCTGAAATATCATCGTTGTTAGCCATGTTTTGTATAGCCTTTAATACATCATCGAAATCTCCTCTTCCTTCATCTAGTTCTTGATCTTTACCAATTCCAGATACTTTATCATCTTCTTTATCTAAAAGCTCTTTATGTTTTTTATTTATTTGTTTTACTTTATCAATAAATGCTTTTCTTTTCGGGTCGTCTTGAGGTAATTTATTCATAGCAGGAGCTTGTTGTTTAATAAGCCTCTTTGCTTTAGTAATTTTATCTAGTTCTGAATTTTCTTCCATATTTTCTAACTGTAAACCATCTATATTATCGTATCTAACTTCGTGCTCTTCTCCATCTTGATCTACTGCAAATACAGAATCATCCTTCCACATATTAGCATTATCGTCATTACCGTTTTTAGGGTTATAAATAATTAAGTACTTATCATCATGAGTTCTAATCATAGCATCGTCTGCTTGTCCTAAATAAGCTAATAGTTTTGCTTTAGTAAAAGGTCCGCTACTATATTCTTCAAGGTCAACTTCTTTTAATCCTTTTTCTTTTGCAATTAAATTTTGTATTGCTATAAGTTTATCTTTTTCTGGGTGATTTGCTAATCTTTCTGCTTCTTTAGCATCAGCGAATTCTTGATCAGTCATTTCTCTCATTTGTTTAAAATATTTTGTCATCTCGTTTCTTACGAGTTCTGTGTTAATAAAAGGTTCTCCTGAAGGTTTAACTCCTATGTCAGATATTTTTATATCATTATTACCGTCTAAAAGATATAGAGCGCTATTCATGATTTGAAATCTGTAAGAAACTTCAGAGTCATTCTTATATATAATATGTACTGTAAAAGCTTCTGGTGATGAGTTACCTGATAGAGCTGATGCATATACGTCTTTGATTTTAGCTCTCGCAACTTCATCTCCAGAATCATGTACTGCTTGTACTACTGCTTTACCGGCTTTACTTGCTATAATTTTAAGATGTTCTTTACTTAATTGATTAGCTTTATCTTCATATATATCATCCGGGTCTTCTATTTTATCTCCTTTTTTATATACTAGGTCAAGACCATCTATATCATCTAGAGCAACTATTTTACCAATTTTGTCGTAAAAGTATAAGTTTTTAGGAGCAATAGTACCTGGTTCGTAAATTTCGTATCCATCAGCATCTACTTCTTCATCTATATAACCTTCGTTTGTCCCTTTGATTTTTGCTATAGCAGCATCAATTTTATTAAGCATATCTCCATACTTATCTGCTATTGGACCTCCTTCTGGTTCAGCTTCCTGTTCCATATCTCTCATTACTTGGTCTCTTTTAGTTTGAAGTTTAGATAATATAGCTGAGTGTTTAGAGGAGGTTGGTTTTTGTTGTTTCTTTTTAGCAATTTTAGACTGTAACGCTCTTAGTTTCATAAGAACTGGGTCATTAATGTCTGTTCCTTCTTTATAGTAATCAGGATCTTCGTAGTAATCGTCTCCTTTTTTTCTACGTTTAGTATAATCAGTATCCTCACCATCAAAGACATCTATACTAGTGTCTAAAATATCTATATCGTTAGCTTGAAGATCCATTACAGCATCTACTAAAGTAGCTTGGTCTAAATTTTTAAAGTATATCGTATCTGGATCGTTTAATTCTACATAATCACCACCAAGTTCTTTCATTATAATTCCAATAGCTTTTTTATAGTCTCTCCTAGCTACTTTTACATAATGGTAATCTCCGGGTGCTTCGGTTGTTAATTTAACATTAACTCCTTTTTTAGCAAGTTTTTCTGCTTCTTCAGAATCTTTAGTAACTACCATACCTTTCTCTTGCTCAAGTAGTTGAGTTTGAAGAGATTCTTTTAGTAGTTCTAGATTTTTAATAGTTTTTTTACCTTTTTCTTTTACTGTTCCGTCCTTAATACATTTAAGAGTGTATTCACATTTAGATAAACGATCTTTTATTTCTTGATAAGTCATCATAGTATACGTATATAAATAAATAGATTAGTGTTCCCAAATACTAATAAACACAGATAGTAACTCATTCCACACTTTTTTATTATCTTTTACAGCGTGAAAAAGCGTTATATCGCCGTCTTTAAGTACGTTTAAGTTATTTATACTATTAATATACGAAAAATTTCCTTTAATTCCTAAGATACCGTATTTACTATAGTCTTTT
>JGI25132J35274_1000313_pt1 | contig 13154 bp, 29 predicted proteins | sample ETNvirenome_6_30_FD_35274 | JGI IMG/M metagenome (IMG submission 35274)
CCAGTACTCTGTGTCGGGAAGTAATGTTGGTACCTCTGACGGAACCACTGCGGGGATGCTTTCTACTGGTGCTATTAGTAGTGGAGTTTATTCTCCTGGTACTATCACAGCAAACCAATTAGATGCTACTGGTGGAGAAGCATTCTCCTTTAGTACATCATTCTTACAGGGTGATGCTCTGAGCACAAGTGCTCCTACTGTTGGTGAAGTTAGTAACTTCTCTAGTCAGACTTCTTATACTGCTGGTACTGCAGGTAACCTTGCAGGTACGATTGGTACTGATGGTGGTATTGCTATCACTGCAGGTGGTGCCGGCACAAGTGCAACTGGTCAATTCGTCTCCGAGATCACGGTCATCGATTGATGAATAGACTTCAAGAAGCAATCGGTCTTGGATTGATTCTTGGTGTAATACATGGTTTGGTACAATCAGCTCATGCGGTTCCAGTTGTACCAAACTTTACTCAAGGCTCAATGACTAGCCATACCGAGACAACACAAACTATCACTGAGACCATCAATTCGATGGACTATAATACAGGGTATCAATACTCTGCAACAGGATCTGGAGTGAAAGTAAACGGAACATTATCTCCAGGAACAGGTTCTGTCAATGTTAATATCAATGGGGTGACCTCATCATGGACTGGAGTAACATCAAAACCACAATTTTCTCAAACGAACATAGGGGATCCATTCCAGTTCACCGAAACCTATTCAGGTCCAGGGCTCAGCAATCACACGATTATCCAACGCACCACAGAAGTTCAAAGTGTCACGGACACTACAAGTATATTCTCCCAGTAATTTTAAGTGTATTATTCCCGTCTTCGTCATTGGCTGAAACTGTGGGTGGTGTTAGCGCCACAGCTTCTCCTATTGCTAATTCTTCAGGCAGTGTTACTAATCAGGCTATCCAAGTCCTCCAAGGACCATATATCACCAACACATATGGAGGAGGAATTCAATGTCAAGGACCTACTCTTAACGTAACGCCATTCATCACTGGNTCATTATCACANGCACATCCCTACGAACCTTTTTATAATGACCCAGTGTATGATATGTCAGACTTAGATGATGATGGAGTTTTAGATAATCCAGGCGATATTTTATATTACGTTCCTACTCGAACAGGTCAAAAAAATAATACAAACCTCTCTCTTGGTTTCTCTGCTACATGGTCCTCACCATTAGATAAGAAACTTCAAGAACAGTGTAAGTTAGCTGCAAAGACACAGATAGAATTACAACAGCAACAGATTGCAAATAAACGATTAGACTTTGAGATCGCCAGATTGAAGAATTGTGGTGAGTTGAAGAAGCAAGGTATCTATTTCCACCCCAAGTCGCCATATTATAAAGTGTGTGCGGATGTGATTGTTACTAACCCTGGTGGTGTCATCCCTCCCCACAGACATACTATTCCCTCCCCTTCAAAATCCGAACAGCCTTATTCCTCGAACGCTGCTGACCTCGGCGCTCCCTTAACGACTCAACCTTAACTTTCTTACCAATCATTGTTTTCANNTTGGTAATTATTTTTTTGATAGTTGGTTTAATGAGTTTGAGTAAAAGATCTGCTAAGGGTTTTGCCAACAGAGCAGAAGTAGTTGCAACCACTGCAATTGATGCTGTAGTTGTAACTGTACTTACAGGAGGAAGATACTCTTCCACCCATGGTATTTCTGGTTGAGTTTCTACTTGTTCTTTCTCCTCTGTAACTGCTGTTACAGGAGGAGTATTTGGTATCTTTGGTGTCTCTGGTACAGGTGGTGTTGGTGGTGTCGGAACCTCAGGGACTTCTGCAGGTCTCGTTATGACTAATTGCTCAGGTTCATATTGAATAGGATCATAACTAGGAACACCAGCATCACAAATTGTAAAATTACCTTTTGGGTCATCATTGGGGAGTGTTGAAGATGTTGAGTTACGGGCTTCAACACAACCAGGCATCTGTACAATTGGAACACCAATATCTAAGGTGACAGGAGCTCTAATTCCCGATACCACAGGTGGAATGTTATATGACTCCACTTGAATATTGATGGGTTTTATCTGTATGGGTTTAATTTCCATCAAATAATAATATTAGAAAGGTAGCGAAGGAGTAGAAGAACCGCCACCAGGAATTGCACCACCAGTTGCTCCAGGGAGTTCAGGCATTGCAGCATCCAACATACCAGGGAGAGCTTCTGAAACTGCAGCAGTTACACCTTTAACAAGTTGAGACTTTGCATTGTTGATGATGTTATCTTTCTCAAGGTAAACCCATGCTCCACCTACAACAACGGAGAGTGAAACTAGTCCCGAAAACAATGCGATCCCGTTAACGATCTTTTGCATTTTCTTACACCCTTTTAAAAGTTCTTCTATATCTATAAGAAATTACTTTCTAATTCTTACAGGCCAAGTGATTTCCATGCCTACCGTAAGTAGGATTGCAAATCCAAATACAAAGATTGGAGTCATACTAAAGTTCCATGTTGTCTACGAATCTCACGTAGTTCTTCGAAGTTCTTTTGTTTAGTTCCACCATCATACGACCAGGCATATCCTTCCTCAATCATCTGTTCGTTCAACGATAATTCTGCATCTCCAATATATAACCAACCAAGAAGGCGGCCATACTTACCCATACCACCAACCAGTTCAGTTCGAATGACAAGATCGTCATCACCATCGATAGCACCTTCTAGTTTTTCTTTCATCCAGTTGGTAGCGTGAATACCTAATTCTTTCTCCTCAAGGTCCCTCGTCCTCTTCTCTGGTGTATCAACGCCTGCAACTCTAACTCTTTCTTTCTTGAATAAGTCAAACCCAAGATCAATGGTGACATCAATAGTATCGCCGTCAACAACACGATTTATCTCAACTACCCTGAAGTTGTAACACGACTTCCGACTTGGTGGTACCATTGCGCCCATGATCGATCTCCTTTGAATCTGCTGATACTGCAATGCCTATGATGAATGTTGCTGCAGCGATTACTGCACCAGCACCAGCAACCCAACGTTCCAATACGCGAATACGATCACGAAGTTTTTCTAGATCTTCGTTTGAACGGTCAATACGTTGATGAACCATTTCAATTCGACGAACAGAATTTTCAAGGGTACTTTCTAATACCGCAAGTTTAGTATCCTGTTCCGCATCTTTGTTGGTAAGGTCACTCATCTTTCATTTCATCAAAGGCCATACGCATTATATAGACGATGTAATACACCACACCTGCTAAAAGTATTATTAAACACCAAATAATACTCCAAGTAACATCATTGACATCACTCAGAGGACGAAGTATTAAGTTCATGGATTTCTTGGGTCAATACCCAAATGAATAAGATACTCAATCCACCAATCTTGATCTTTGATGTATCTCCAGTTAGGTACCTTTTGATTTCTTTCTACCGTATAGTATTGGTAGAGGGCGTCATCGATAGTCTGTGAGATCTCCATACTCTTCATCCTCTTCGTCAACGTCCTCATATGGATTTGCCACGTAGGGTCCATGGGGTTTTCTGGATTCTGCTTTGACATAGTTCTTCTCGTCGTTGACTGCAAAGATCCACAGACTTAATTTCATTACCACCCAGATTGTTACTAGTGGTAAAAAACAAGCTACTAGTATCATGGGTTTCATTTGTCAAAGGGCTCCCAATGTTCCCAACCATATTTATGGACTAGGTGCATACCTACGATAGGTACGACAACTAAAATGTATCCTAGGAATCCAAGGGCGGGACCTGATTCCATCCAGTGTCTAACGAACATTTGAACTTGGTTCATCGAAATACTCGGGGAAAGGACAACCTTTAAATTTTTGAATCTCATCCACAGACAAAACGAACATACAGGTAAACCCCAAACAAAAAGCAAATATCACTTGTGGAAAGTTATAATTACAGTCGTTTGCTGAAGGGTCTTCTGGTTCGTCGTCGTGTGGAAATCTCATGCTGGATAATCCCAGTTAGTAATAAAGTTTACCTTGTGAGATGGTCCCCAATTACCCTCACGATAGATGTAAGGATTGGTTCTTACTCTACATTTGTCACCAGTACAAAGTAGATCATCTACAATTCTCCATGATTCTAACACTTCTTCAGAATGAATGAAGTGTGATTGATCACCATTTAGAGCATCATATAAAAGTTTTTCGTAACCATCGACACCTAACCAGTCTGGATATCTGTGAGATAAAGTTGCAAGTTCAACCTGTTCACCAAGACCAGGAGACTTCACATCAATCTGANTNNCAAGNTCNACCTGTTCACCAAGACCAGGAGACTTCACATCAATCTGAATATCAAGGTGGGCATGTGGTTGTANTCTCATNACAATACGACCTGGTGTCTCACCTTCAAACAATCCAACAGGAGGTGCCTTGAGTTTGACAACAACCTCGACACATTGATAAGGCATCTTCTTACCACTCATGAAATAGAAAGGAACACCTTGCCATCTCCAGTTGTCGATGAAGATATCACCAGAGACGAATGTGGGAGTGACGCTCTTTGGATCTACACCATCTTCATCTTTATATCCTTCATACTGACCTGCAACATATTTGTCACCGAGTCTTGTTGCTGATAAAACTTTTGTCTTCTCTCTACGGATCTCAGTTGCATTCATTCGACATGGTGCTTCCATCGTAATCAATGACAGAACCTGTAACATGTGATTCTGTAACATGTCACGTACTACACCAGCACCTTCATAGTATTGAGACCGTCCTTCACAACCAATAGTTTCAGTTGCAAAGATCTGAACTTCTTCTATATACTCCCTGTTCCAAAGTGGTTCAAGAAGTATATTGCCAAACCTTGTAGCAAGAATATTGTTGACAGTATCTTTACCAAGATAATGGTCAATGCGATATACTTGTTTTTCGCGTAGATGTCGCTGAACCACAGACTGTAGATGATCAGCAGATTCAAGATCGTACCCAAAGGGTTTCTCGATAACCACTCTGGAGTGGTCGGGGTCGTCAAGGAATCCCGCTTCCTTGAGATTGATGATAGCATTCTCATAACGTTCTGGTGGTACAGATAAGAAGTATGTTGTGTCTACACTTTCATCGTGAAGAATTTGTAAACTATCTTGGTTATCCAAATCACAACATCTGAAATCTAACCAATGACAAAACTCTTCTGGATAATCACCAAGATGTTCTAACCAAGATTCTTTAGAGTAATCTCTACGAGACGCACCAACAATTAATATGTCCTCTGGAAGAAGTTGTTTCTTCCACAACTCAAAGAGTGCAGGGATAAGTTTTCTTTTACAAAGATCACCAGTTGCTCCGAAGATAACAATGCGTCTAGTGAGCGGTTCCGTTTCCGTCATAATCCTCCGAGTCGTAGTAATCGTTGTCACCTTTAAGTCGTCCAAATGTGATGGTGGCACATACAAAGGGTATTGCCGACCATAATAAGAATTGTCCAAATGTCATTTCTCCCACCCCTTATTACATTGTTCGCATCCTTTACCACCACATTTGCGGCAAATCCAGTGAGTACTATCTGACATTGTGTCCTCCGAACATATATCTCATACCATTCAAGATTTTGTTACCGTATTCACCAAGTCTTCTTGAGTTAAATCTCTCAAAGAGGGCAGCACTAATAACAGGAGTGGGTACACCGAGATCCACAGCACTGTGAAGAGTCCAACGACCCTCACCAGAGTCTGATACTCCTCCATCGAACTTGTCCAATTGAGGATCATGCCGCAGAACATCAGCGGTAAGGTCGAGTAACCAACTACCAACAACAGAACCACGACGCCAAAGCTCAGCCACTTCAACACAGTCAATATCATACTGATAATTTTCTGGATCGTCCATTGGGGCAACTTCTGCATCTCCCTCCTTTACATACTTACTACCAAGATTAGCATGTTGGAGGATGTTAAATCCTTCTGCATATGCTTGCATTATACCATACTCTACACCATTATGTACCATCTTTACAAAGTGACCTGCACCAGGTGGTCCACAATGTAACCAACCGTACTCAGCACTGGTTGCGTTTGTGAAGGGATCAGTACGGGATGCAGCGGAAATGCCAGGTGAGAGTGCCCTGAAAATGGGGGCACAGACAGATACTGCGTGATCTGAACCACCAACCATAAGACAGTATCCACGCTCCAGACCATAAACTCCACCACTAGTACCGCAGTCAAGATATTGGATGCCAAGTTTTTCCAACCTTTGCGCTCTCCTCCGAGAATCTTTAAAGTTGCTATTGCCATGGTCAATAATAATATCCCCGTCGCTAAGTAATGGTAGTAACTCATTAAGTGTGTCCTCTACATTTTCTGCTGGTACAACCATCATGAAGATGCCTGGACCTTTTTTCTTCACACCACCGACAAGACCTGGAATGTCCACAGAGACATGATCAACATAACCATTTTCCAAACACTCTTGAGCCTTCTCGTAATTCCTACGATAACCCCATACCTCGATTCCTTCTCTCATCATACGGCGAGACATACCCTCACCCATACGACCAAGACCAATAAGACCTACCTTCATTTAATCATCTCCATTGCTTCCTTTAATTCCTGTGCGTGTGTAACTTCATCGTTTAAGATTTTAATAATGTCCTGGTCATCACCATCTTCATATGCAAGATATTTAGCATATGTTTCTGCTGCATGCAATTCTATTTCGTAGGAGAGATGGTAAGCATCGCGAGGAGATAACCAATAATAAACCACGTTGACCCAATAGTAGACAAGTACAAGGTGTCTGGCGAAAAAGCGATCCACCCAATAAGCACTACCGCCCCGACTCTCCATGTATTCCAGATGTTCTGTTTCGTTAAGTGTTTGAGCAAAATGTTCCTCCATCAGATAGATGTGTTCTGGTCCACGTAATCCTAAGGACTCTCTTAAATGTAGAACACTTAAGAAAGCAAAGTAAGGTGCTCGAGCAATTTCTTCAAGCACCCAAAACCTTTGGAAATGTCTCCCTCTATACAGGGAGTCTATGATACCGACCGTGAAATTTAAAAACAAACTATTAAGTTTCTTCATCTTCGTCGTGATCGTAGGTTAATCGACAATCCCAACAGTAGTCTTCTTCCCACTCAGGTTCATAAAGAGGACAAGGTTCTTCGAAGAGATGCTCCATTCGTAATTGTTTGATGCGTTCTCTTAAAGACTTGTAGAATTCTCTTCTTTGATCTGAATTCATTCGACATGAACTGTTGCAATCATACCTGCACCCTTGTGGGGTCCACACCAATAAGTATAGTCACCCGACTCTGGAAATTCAACAGTAAAGTCTTCACCTGGTAACATTGCCAGNGCTTCGTGACCTAATTCTGGATGATCTTCCACAATTACATTGTGAGGTGGAAGCATGTTATTGATAAAATGAACTGACTCTCCTGCAGCAATGGTGACTTCTGAAGGTTCGAATACAAGGTTTCCTTCATATCCCATTTGTACATCGACTGCCCATGCAGGAACAGCAAAAAATAATGTAGCGATGAATGCGAAAATAAACTTCATAAAGTTTACGCAACTACACTATCTATACCTTTCTAATTGAAGTNTAACGAGGATTTGTCTTGACTTCCTGACTAACCATTTCACCAAATTCCGTCACACATTGACCCCATTCTGCTCTTGCATCTGGGGCACCTATTGCTTTTTTTGCCACAAAGTGTGCCACTCCCTCCACAGAACAGCACACTCATCCGACTTCTTTTGTAAATGTGGTTCCCGATACATGGGAAACCTATTCCTACTACTTAAGTATTTATGATTACATCTTGTAAGAATCGTCGGACTTAGCAGGTCCTGGATTTCCAATTTGAAGTGGTGCTTGTTCAATTCTAATTGTCTGAGCAGGAGCAGTAGCTGATGCCTTTTCAATCAACTTCTCCATATCGGATTTACTGATACCACCTGATGCACCACCACCGTTTGTACCACCGTTCTTATTCTTAGCAGTCTGAACTCCAAAGGTAGCCAGCACGCCTGTAAAGACGGATGCGATAAAAGTTGGATCGATCTTACCTTGCGGGAAACCAGGAATCGTCACATAGTTGAGTGTGAGGATGCCACCAGACCAGATAAGAATACCAAGTCTTACAAAAGTAGAAACAATAGCAAGTTGTTCCTCAGAGTCTTCTGCTTTCTCCTTCAGTTTTCCAAGAGGACCTTTCTTCTTTGGTTCCTCTTTTTTTACTTCAGTCTTTACTTCTTCGGGCATTGGTCACCAGCAAGTAAATTTATTTAGAAAAAAAGGGCCTCATTGAGACCCTTGATATACTGGTTGCATTAAACCTGAGTCTGGACCATTGTCATCATCATCAGAAACATCCTCACTCAATAGGGCTGCAAAGATAAACCCTCCTATGAGAGATGTAGCTATGAGTAACATATCGTTCACCAGATTCCTGGGATGATTTGTCCTGTGGTTGCGTAACTACCCATCGCAGCGATCACTCCGATCATTGCTGCCCAACCATTGATGCGTTCTGCTCTTTCGTTCATTGTTTTGCCTCTTGTGTTTTGTTTGTGATAATAATTTTTTCACCGTCGTGGGTGAATTGTAACTCGTCATCGGGATCCCAAAGTAACTCTTCATATAAATCATCGAGTCTCTGGATATCCCTCCATAGTGCGTCTGGATCTGGCATCGTAATCTTCAAAATAACTTATCTATACCAAGCAACCATTGTAAATCTTTTACCTGACTTTAGGGGTTTGACCCTATGCATTTTTTGTGAAGGAAAGACAATGAAGTCTCCTTGATCAAATTTGGTGGTGTAATTTTTTCCAGTTCCAGTTTTGATTTGAAACTCTCCACCAGTATAGTCAGATTTTTTTGATAGACAATAGACTAAACTTAGTTTTCTTGTGCCCTTTGGAATGAGTTTATCATCTTGGTCAGAGTGCCAACCGTAGTGACCCCCTTTACCCTCATACCTTGTGAATTGTATGTGGGTTTGCCAATCAGTCAATTCCATGTTCCAAATCAGACTATTGACATTATGAAAAATTGATTCAATAGTCTGAGTGATGTAATTGGGTTGATCAACACTCATATACGAAAAGGTAACCTTTCTGTCTTCAATGTATTGGTCATTCCAACGTTTGTCAGTCATGACCATATCACATTCAGGTGTCGAATTTTCTTCGAATGATCTCCTGATCTGAGTTGGAAGAGAATCATCACCTAAATTTCCAATAAAGAAATCTTCGGTAATGATTTTTTTCATAGATTCTCTTCCTGATCAGAGAGAATTACACAATCACTTGTTGGATATGCAACACAGGTTAGAATGTATCCCTCTTCGATTTGATCATCATCAAGGAAGGATTGTTCCTCATTGTCCACAGTTCCACTGACGATCTTACCAGCACATGCAGAACATGCACCAGCCTTACAAGAGTAAGGAAGGTCTATACCAGCCTCTTCAGCCGCCTCAAGGATGTACTGATCNNNNGCACACTCGAAGGTAGACTTTGAACCGTCAGGAGTTTGAATTGTGATATTATAGTTCATTGATTAATAAGTTTCAGATAGTTGTTCTACGGAATACGCCAACAGAACAAAGAAGGCGATACTAGATATTGTAAAGATTGATGCGGTCATTGTCAAGTTCCTAGTTCGAGAAAAAACTTGGTTTCATCACCTGGAGTATTCTCGTAGATGGATGAGTCACCATAAGTTTTGTGGTCTTTGTATCCNACCATACGACCCTTAGTGTTCTGCAGTGCAGGCATAAAGGCGATNAGGAAGAAAATTGCAGGAGCTCCGATGATAAGAGCACCAGCAATAACATAATAAGTAAGAAGTTCAATCATCAGAATCCGAAGGCTCCAAAGAAAAATACACTACCAGAAGTTGCATAGGATACAACTGCTGCAACGAAACCCATCATTGCAAAACGACCGTTCATTTTTTCGGCACGTTCTGCGTAGGTCTCATAGCCATAACGTTCTGCGTCAGTTTTTGAAACATACATTTGTGGCTCTCTAGCAAACATGTTTTGCTGGCCATACTCATTTGTAGTTACAGTCACGGATCTCTCCTGTGTGAAGTATTGTAACATTATATATGATTTCTTTACATTTGTCAAACTAGTAAGTGTCAGATCCATAACTGACACACACCTCTGGGTTCTCCTTACACCACCTCCTTACGAACCCATCAGGGTCAATCTCTAAGGAGTGATGAGCATGGTTGTGGAGTAACCCCACCAAGAGGAAAAATCCTATGATCAACACATTGAAGTGTGTCACAGGACTAAACAAAATAGATTTTAAATATTCTCTCATAAAAAAAGAGGGTCACTTAGGACCCTCTAATTATACTACAGTGTCAAGAGATCAGAAGTTGTACTTCAGACCCAGCTTAGCACCATAACCACGATCGATATCAGCATCACCAGAACCGATGAAGGAGACTTCACCGTATGCACCCAGTGCATCAGTCAGAGCCAGACCCAGACCCGCCTTACCAGAAGGAACGGTGTCAGAATCACCACCGTCAGGAGAGACGACGGAAGCACCTGCTTGGACGTAATACGAACCGTCTTCACCCAGAGCACCTTCATAGCCGACGTGGAGGTCGGTAGTTGCACCAGTGTAGTCAGCGCCAGTCCAGCCAGCGTTGGTTTCGACGTTTACGTATGGACCTGCAAGGGCAGCGCCTGCGGACATAGACAGAGCAGCAGCTGCTGCGAATACAGATTTGAACATTAGTTTTACCTCGTTTTTTCTCGTGGAGTTTGACCCACGGATGGAAAGGGAATCGACATACTCCCTGTTGTGTTACCGATTGTTACTTTAATTACTGAAAGACAAAAGGTGAAGTATTTATAGTAACAAACACTTAGTGTTTTGTCAACCCTGTTGTTCGGGTTGTCCCTGGGATGGATCGGATACCCGTCCCAGGTATGGATTAAAGTCCATTAACTCAGTGATTTCCATCTGAGCTCCAGCCTGTGACCAGAAGTTAAACTGAGCCTGATAGTTGCTCTTGTGGAATACTTCCACATGGTCTTGATGGATACTGGAGCCTAGATCGGTCTTATATAACAAAAGTGGAATGGCGTAAGTGTTACCAGAATTGTAGATGAGATCATCTGCAACAGGTCTTGGTCTCACGTCATTGTCAAGTTTGTACTGGTCACCACGACAGTGAAGACGGATCAGTTTCTCTGCGTGATGACGGGTGATAATATAACATGCTGTGGAGAATTCATTGACAAAACGTTTATGAATCTTGATGTTGATATCACCAGTACAGATGATTGAGATTTGAGTTACGTCCCAATCATATGGGATTCTACCAAAGAAGTCCTTCCATGTAAAGTTCCAAAACCTGACCAGATCAAGTTCACAATCATCTTCCATCATGATTGCATATGGTTCACCACTATCATAGAACTCTTTGATAGCCTTGAGGTGAGAGGTCACACAACCAATCTCACCAGGTGAACACATGTCAGGGTACCTACCCTTCAGAATGTGTCCCAGATCGTCGTCTCGACCATCGTAAGCAGACACACGGGTATAGTCAGTAATCTCCCAGTACTTGAACTGGTTCTCCATGTACTCCCATCTCTCGGGTTGTCCGTCGAGATTGATACAATAGATCTTTGGAAGACCTTGAAGTTTATATACGGCTTTGTTTTTATCCATTACAGTATTTCCCAATGGTCAGGGTACAAATCTTTTGTGTCTAAATGAGCATTGTTTGGTCCAAACCATTTGGAAGGAGCAACAACTCTACCACAGTTTGCCAACCAAGCACCCCACCATGAGAATGTAGAGTTGGCAATAATAAAGTCACTACACTGTGTCATCAGGTACAGATCATGATAGGAACTGTTACCATCAGACAGAAGGAATCTATCTGGTTTGAATAGTTCTTGAGCAGAAGCCCAGAATGGGTCATCAGTGAATAGAATTACTTCCCTGTCTGGGTCAAACTTACTCAAGGCTTTCTCGTACCATTCAAGAGAAAGGTTGTGGTGATTACCACTATTGATCAAAAAGTCTCCCCTACGAATATGTAAAGCAATGGGACTTTGATCAAGCACCTCATCAACGATAGGTTCACACTCTCCTTGAATTGTAGAGTTGAACTTAAAGTCCTGACGGATTTCATCTTCAATATGTTTGAAGTATTTCTCCGTCTGAAAGAATCCATACAGACTTACGTTATCTGGACACTCATGGAAGAGTTCTTCGTTGAAGTGGAACCGATGCTCTTGAACGACCGACCCACCTATCATACCACGTTGACACTGGATCGTAAAGGGATTGTCCAGTTCGATCTTGAGGAAGTTACCAATCCCATCATGAAATACTTCATCATGGTCAGGGATACACATATCGAATCCACGGTTGACTGCGATACCTTTGGTCGCAGCATACTGGAACATTTGATTTCCTAATTGTCCAGCCTTACCAAGATAATCAAATCCAATCATTTTTCATATCGTTGAATACTTTTGCAATACCATCCTGAAGGTTGGTCTTTGGTAACCACCAACCCATAATATAATTATTGGCTTCGTTTCTCTTGTCAAGTTGAACACTGTCCTTCGCAAGACCAGGATGAATCTTGATGGGTCTACCAATCATATTGAATTGACCCATAATGATCTGTGCAACTTCTTTGATACTTGAAGAATTGAACGATGTGATGTGAAGGGGATCCTCTGGTTTGAAGTCTGAATAGTTTTCCATGACTGTCTCCAGTGCCTCACAACAGTCTTCAGCATACAGGAACTGACGTTCTTCTGTACCATCAGTCATCATATCGAAATCACCGAACTCAAATCCCTTACGGATAAAGTCGGTGATAACGTGTGACTTGTCATGGTCTTTCTCGATACCATAGACATTCCAGAACTTAACAGTCAAACCTTTCAGAGACTTAGTGTAAAGTTCACCCATCTTCTTTGCGGCACCATATGGTGAGTGAGACATGTTACTCATCTGTGACGAAGCAAACACGAATCTCTTATTGTATCTCTCCAGGAGACCAAAGACATTCACCATCATCCTTGCATTGTTATCAAGGAACTTGAATGTGTGTTGATACTTCTTCAGGTAACGTGATCCACCGACATCAAAGGCGAGGAAGAAAACAAAGTCTGCTCTTTCTACCTCACGTT
>JGI25132J35274_1000314_pt1 | contig 13154 bp, 14 predicted proteins | sample ETNvirenome_6_30_FD_35274 | JGI IMG/M metagenome (IMG submission 35274)
AAGGAGAATAAAAAATGGCAACACCGAATCTTGTAAATATAGCAACGATCACACCTAAAAATGCTATGGGTAGTTTATCTGATACAAACAGAACTACTATGATTGATGTCCCTGCAGAAACTGCAGTAAGAATTGATACAATATTATTAGCAAATATTGATGGAACTAATGCTGTTGATGCAACAGTAGAAATCAGTAATGACAATGGTTCAACTTATTATAAAATTGCAAGCACAATCTCTGTGCCTGCAGATTCAACATTAGATTTAATTGCAAGACCTATCTATTTAGATGAAACAGATTTAATAGCTGTTACAGCTGGTGCTGCTAACGATTTAGCTTTTCACGTTTCTTATGTAGAAATGGTTGATTAATAAATTTTAGGGAGGAAAGAAAAACAATGCCAAGAATTATAAAATCAGCAAAAGGAACTTTTAACTCATCAACTATCACTGTTGACTCAAGTGGCAGAATTGTTGATGCATCCTCTGGAGCAGGGGCAGCAGTTATGAAACCTGTTTTATATGCTGAAGGACCAGCATCTGGAACATTTAATTCAAACGGAAATCAAGTCACAGTTTACGCTGCTTCAGGAGGAGGCGGTGGAGCTGGAATGTCTGAATCTGGATCAAATAATATTTTTGGAGGAGATGGTGGCTATGGAGTTCAAGGTATTTTTACTAGCGATATTACACCTCCTTTTTCACAACCTTATGCAGTAGGAGCAGGGGGTTCTAATGGAAATAATGGACCGGGAAGTCAAGGAAATGATGGGAGCGATGGAGGAGCAACAAGTATTGCTAATTTATTTTCTTTAAATGCTGGCACTGGTGGTAATAACGGTGGAGAGAATTCAAATGGAAGTGATGGATCGCCAGGTAATGTTGGTAGTGGAAGTTTTTTAAGAACTGTTAATTTTGGTGCTAACCATGATTTAAAAAACACTATATCAAATACTTTTACATTTGGCTCGCCGGCTGCTTATGGAGCTAGAGGAGATGGTGGTGCTCGAAATCAATCTGGTATGCAAACAGTTTCATCTGGTAGAAAAGGACTGTTATACGTATTTGATAACTCATAGTAATTATGGCAAAACATTTATTATTTCAAAACAATAGACTTCACGCGATGGCAAATGAAGATGCTAAATCAGATTTCATAGTTAGCATGTCTACAACTGTTACTGCAAAAACAGTAAGTGATGAAGATTATAAAAATGTAGGAGTTAAAAATAAAAGAGCAACTTTAGACGGTGATACAATTGTTTACACAGATAAAGGGCCTGCAGCTGCTGATATTACAGATGCAACAGAAGCACAAAATCGTTTAGCAACCGTAATAAATGAATTAATAATAAACATAAAAGAAAAAGCTCAACACAATTATGATTCAGATGCAGGTGCTTACCTTCGAAATTTTGTAGCATTTTTACAAAATATAGATACTTCTGCAGTTTCTTCTTGGGATGCGAACGACAACGTATTGGAATATATTTATAATCTTTCAGATTGTCCTCAAATTTTTGTTGACGAAATATATTTCTAGTTTACTTTTTTTATAAAAAAGTTATACTTATTGCATGAATTTAGAAAGTTATATTAAAGATTACGATAATACTTTANCTTTAGAAAATATATCATCATTAATTAAATGGTCTTTGACACAATCTTTTGATNACGCAGGAATAGGTGGAAAAAATACTGTANATAAAAAAATAAGAAATGTTGAAATGATAGATCTTATTAGTTTTGATAATAAATCAAAAACAAAAACTCATTGGGGTAGCTATTTAGGAAAATTTTTTCAAAAAAAATTTGATGAATATAGTAAAGAAATATCTCCTTTTGTAGGAACAGGAATGTCAGCTATAAGTAGCATACATCTTTTAAAATACAGTCCAGGGTGTCATTATAAAGAACATGTAGATAATTACACATCTAACCCTAGAATTCTTTCTGCTATTTTATTTTTAAATGATGATTATGAAGGTGGAGAAATAGAGTTTTTTGAGCCTAGAAAAAAAGAATTAGTTGCAAGAGTAGAGCCTCAATCATCTAGATTAATTATTTGGCCTAGTGATTTTTTATATATTCATAAGGTTAATCCGGTAAAGAAAGGTAAAAGATTTACAATAGTAGCATGGGCATCATAAGAAAAGATTTTAGGTATAAGGTGATAAAAAACTTTCTTTCAAAAAAAGAATTAGAATTAGGTAGTTATTATTTTCATTTAAAACACAAAAGAAATTTAACTGAATTTGATACAATGCAAAATAATAATGGAGACAGTATGTTTTATGCAGATTGTTTTTCTGAAACTATTTTAATTAATAAATTAAAGTTAATGGAAAAAGAAACTGGATTAAAATTATTGCCTACTTATTCATACACTAGAATGTATACATATAATGCAGAGTTAAAACCACACACAGATAGACCCTCTTGTGAGATTTCTGCCACTGTTAAATGGGATAGTGATGGAACAAAATGGCCAATACGTATTAATAATAAAAATATTGAAATGCAAAACGGAGACGCAGTTATTTATTTAGGGTGTGAAGATAATCACTCTAGAGATAATTTTAAAGGAGATTTTCATTTACAAACTTTTTTACATTATGTAGATTCTAATGGACCATATAAAGAATATATTTTTGATAAAAGAAATAGAAAGGAGTCTCCAGAAATATAATGAAACAAGAAAAACGATTTATAAAAATTAAAGATCATATAGGTATATTTGATAATTTTGTAGACTCAAAAACTTGTAAACGTTTGATAACAATTTTTGAAAAAGATAAAAATAATAGAGCTTATACTAGAAAAAAACACGAAGGAGCTCATAGTAAGATTAAAAAAGATTTAGCTATTAGTTTTAACACTTATAACAATTGGACTAGAGAGTTAGAGGAAGTTTGTAAATCTTTAAGAGAAATTTTAGAAATATATGAAGATAAAACTTCATTTTGTGATTTTACAGACATTAGAGAGTTACAATTTACAAGTATTAAAATACAAAAAACAATTCCAGGTGAAGGTTATCATGTATGGCATTGTGAAAAAAACTATCAAACAAATGATTGTAGAAGAGCTTTAGTATGGACTTTATATTTAAATGATATTGAAGAAGGGGGAGAAACAGAATTCTTATTGCAAAACCAAAGAGCTCAAGCTAAAGAAGGTAGAATATGTGTATTTCCAGCTAGTTTTCCTTTTGTGCATAGAGGCAACCCACCTTTAAAAAAAAATAAGTACATAGCAACTTCATGGTGGTTATCGAGGTAGTATGCAATTTAGATTTACAGAAAAACATTTAAAATTAAAATTTTCATTAAAAGAACTTTTATTAATAATATTAAGAGGCGGTAATTTTTTACTAGATAGAAAATCTTGCTATGAATTTTCAGTTGTTCTTCAAAGTGTTATACAAAGAGCTATAATGAAATATGGTGATGGAAAAGAACATGGGGTTCTTGAAGATAAGGATCCTGTAGATAATCCTTTAAAATAAGTAGTTTAAAACCTTTAAAATCTGTGATATTAGCTATAATACTATTGGAGAAAAGGATATAAATGCTGCAAAAGATAGGATTTCAACCAGGTATTAATAAACAAATTACACCCACAGGAGCAGAAGGTCAGTGGGTAGATTGTGATAATGTTAGATTTAGGTATGGCACACCTGAAAAAATTGGTGGTTGGAACCAATTAGGTGGATCTGGAGCTAATGAATTAACGGGTGCTGGTAGAGGACTACACCAATTTATTAATAGTTTATCTAGAAAATATTCTATTATAGGAACTAATAGAATTTTATATGCTTTTTCTGGAGGAGTATTTTACGATATACATCCTATAAAATCTACAACTACACTGACAAGCGCGTTTACAACAACTAACGGATCACCAACTGTGACAATAACTTTTAGTACATCTCACGGTATAAACCCTCAAGACATAATATTATTAGATAATTTTACTACAATAACAGGTTCTAATTTTGGTGCTTCTGATTTTGATGATAAAAAATTTATGGTAACAACTGTTCCTACAAGCACAACACTAACTATTACAATGCCTTCTAATGAATCAGGATCTGGTGCAACAACATCAGGTGGTATAAGAGTACAACATTATTATCCTGTGGGACCAGCGGTGCAAGCAAAAGGATTTGGTTGGGGTCTAGGATCTTGGAGTGGTGAAGATACCTCTGCTTTAACAACAACTTTAAATGGAGCGTTGTTAGATGATACTGCAGGAACAGGTGGATCAGGGACATCTATAACTTTAACAGATGCCTCACAGTTTCCAAGTTCAGGTACAAACTTTATTCAAGTTGGAAATGAAGAAATTTCTTATACGGGTGTTTCTGGAAATAATTTAACTGGTATTACAAGAGCTGTTAGAAACTCTACAAGGTCAGCACATAGTGATGGTGCTACAGTTACAAACTCTTCAGACTTTGTTGCATGGGGAGAGGCAGCTTCAGGTGACTTGGTTCTTGAACCAGGGATGTGGTCATTAGATAATTTTGGTGATAAAGCTATTTGTCTTATTCATGATAGTGCTGTTTTTTCTTGGGACTCTAGTTTATCAAATGCGACAGATACAAGAGCAACCATTATAACTGGTGCACCTACAGCATCAAGACATATGGTTGTATCAACACCAGATCGTCACTTGGTTTTTTATGGAACAGAGACAACTATTGGAACACCAAGTACACAAGATGATATGTTTATAAGATTCTCTGATCAAGAAGATATAAACACATATACACCGACAGCAACTAATACAGCTGGCACACAAAGACTGGCTGACGGATCACAGATCAGAGGAGCGATTAGAGGTCGTGACGCAATCTATGTTTGGACTGATACAGCATTATTTACTCAACGTTTTGTTGGTCAACCGTTTACGTTTGCATTTGCACAAGTAGGAACTAACTGTGGACTTGTTGGACAGAACGCATGTGTAGAAGTTGATGGTGCTGCATATTGGATGTCAGAAAATGGTTTTTTTAGATATGCTGGTAAACTAGAATCGCTACCATGTTTAGTAGAAGATTTTGTTTATGATAATATAAATTTAGATTCAGGTAATCAAATGGTGTCTGCTGGATTAAATAATTTATTTGGTGAAGTTATGTGGTTCTATCCAGAATCAAATTCTTCAGTAGTAAATAGAATGGTTGCATATAATTATTTTGACTCATCATCACAAAGACCTGTATGGACTGTAGGTAGTTTAGCAAGAACAATGTGGAGAGACTCTGCAGTATTTGGTAAACCACATGCTTTAGAATATGATGCAGATACTGACACATCTTTTGATGTGGTGGGAAACACTGAAGGTAGAACAAGCTACTATGAACATGAAACAGGGACAGATCAAAATAGAAACGGAACTATTAGTGCAATTACTGCAAATATTTTATCTGGAGATTTTGATATCACACAACAAAGAGCAGCAACAGGTCAAAGCACAGGTGTTGCAACATTTAGAGGAGATGGTGAATTTATCATGAAGATAAGAAGATTTATACCAGATTTTATATCACAAACAGGAACAACCAGAGTTACATTAAATTTAAGAAACTTTCCAAATGATTCAGCAGCTAGTTCATCATTAGGTCCATTTGATATTACAACTTCTACTCAAAAAGTAGATACACGTGCTAGAGCAAGAGCTATAGCGTTAAAAGTAGAAAACACATCAACTAGTCAAAATTGGAAGTTAGGAACTTTTAGATTAGACACACAACCAGACGGACGAAGATAATGGCAAAGATAGTACAAGTATTGACAAGAGCTAGTGAGGAGTATGATCTAACTGTGGCTGAATCACAAGTTAGAGACCTTGATGCAATAGTAGAAAAATTAAACACTACATTTCAAGAGGAATTAAAACAGGAGGTAGAAGCGTTTAACTTCTTTATAAATTAATGGCTAATAGTTTTAAAAATAAAAAAGTAGATTTAACAACAACTGATCTTACAACTTTGTATACAGTGCCAAGCGCAACCACTACTGTTGTAAAATCTATATTAATATCAAACGATGCAGGATCTAGTTGTAACATAGATATAACGTTAGTAGATGCATCTTCTAATATATTTAGTTTATTCAAAACTAAAGCAGTGGATACTAATACTACAACAGAATTATTAACACAGCCTCTTGTGATGGAGGAGAGTGAGATACTTAAAGTACAAGCTTCTGACGCGAACGAGCTGCACGTCATAGCTTCAATATTAGAAATACAGCCACGAGAGGTAACAACATAATGATTGAATTACAACCTGATAAGATAATAGAAAAGATAACAAACAAGAAAACAGGTGAAAAATACAAGAATGATAAGGAATGGAAAGATAAGGGTATATCACCAGATGACATACAAAAAGATGTAACTGTTATAATGCCAAGCCTTGATTTATTAGGAGAAACAAAATAGAATAGAACGATGGCCATAACTAGATCACAAATAGCAAAACAATTATTACAACAAGGCGGTAGAGCAGGATTTCAAGAAGGTGGTGGAATCGAACAAAGATTAGAACAACTAGGTGGTGATGTATCTTCTGCAGAACAAATGTTACAAGGTATTAATCAAAGATTAAAAACAGCTGAATCTAGTTTAGGTTCAGGTGGAGGTATTGGTGGTTTACCAAGTATTGGTGGTTCTTCTTTAGCTGCTGATGTTTTTACATCCGCAGGTGCAACAGGTGGACCACAAGTAACAGCAGAGAATTTAAAAAATATGGCATTAACAAGACCAATTAATGCTGACTTACCAGATAAATTAATACCCGCTTTAAATACTCCTTTAGTTGATAATATGGGATTTAATTTTCGTCAACCAGGAGACATGGGAAGATACGTTGCGGATAATGATCCAGGTGGGATAATGGCAGGATATTCAAGTTATCAAGATTATTTAAACGCTGGAAATGATCCGGTAGAAAGAAAACAAGGACCACAACCATTACCTGCAAATGTTGGAGTTTTTCAAACAGGACAACCAATTCAAATGTCAGCTCAACAAGCTTTAGAAAATCAAGGAAGAATACCTTCTTTATCTTTAGAAGAATTATATCCTAACGTAGGGCAAAACCAAATTAATTTTTTTAGACCTGAAAATTCTACTCTTCGAAGCGGCATACCAGCAGCAGGTTACGCGGATGGTGGTAATGTTGTGGGTGGTGAGTTTGATTTTGAATCTGCAAGACAGATGTATGGTTTAGGTAAACTTGTTAAGAAAGTTACAAGATCAGTTAAGAAGATTGCAAAGTCACCAATAGGTAAAGCTGCATTGTTATATACAGGTGTAGGTGGTTTAGGAAGCATTGCTAAAGGAGGAACTTTTTTTAGTAATTTTTTAAATCCAGTACAACAATTTAAAAGCATAGGGTCTATATTTACTAGACCTGGATTAGAAAATATAATGGCAAGAGCAAGATTAGGAACATTGAGCACCACATCAGATGCTATGAAACCTGTATTTGAAAAAAACTTTTTAGGTAAAGTTTTAACAAGTCCTACAGCATTAATAACAGGAGCATCAGCAATAGCAGGAATGTTAACGCCAGAACAAGAAGAGGAGGCACAAGAATTAGCAAGAGATGAAGGTATAGATATAGAAGCAGCTAGACAATCTATTTTAAACCCTGGAACTTCACAAGATTTTAGAGCTTTAGCATTTAGAGCTGAAGGTGGACCTGCAGAGGGTAAAGAACCAGTAGCCAAAAAAACTATGCCACTATTAGATATGGGTGGACAAGAGATGGATTTAAGAGCTGAAGGTGGCTTTGTGCCAATAGGACGTATGGAAAAAGCAGATGATGTTCCTGCAAGATTATCAAAAAATGAGTTTGTATTTACAGCTGACGCTGTTAGAAATGCAGGTGACGGAGATGTGGACAAAGGCGCAGAAGTTATGTATAACATGATGAAGAACCTCGAATCCGGAGGTGAAGTATCAGAGGAATCGCAAGGATTAGAAGGCGCACGTAAAATGTTTCAAACATCACAAAGATTAGAGGAAGTATTATAATGGCTGTACAAACTACAAGAACTTTACCACCACAATTTGTTGAAGATTTAGGAAAAGATTTAGCAAAACAGGTTACTGCACAATCGGGTGTTCCTGTTGTTGCAACAGGTTTAGCTGGTGTAACGCAACAGGCAGGTGAGTCAGCAGAAGATTTTGCAGCTAGACAACAAGCAGCGAGAGAGTTTACAACAAGACAACAAAGTCTAGCAGGACTTGCACCACAGGTAGCACAACAAGATGCATTACAAACACAAGCACAACAAGTTGCACAAGCAGGGATAGGTTCTTTTCAACCATTTTTAGATAGAGCACAAACACAAGCACAATTAGCCGCTGGATTAGGGACACAGGCCCTTGGACAATTAGGTGGAGTTGAAACAGGAGCACAAGCATTTCAACAAGGTGTACAAGATTTTATGTCACCATATCAGTCACAAGTGATTGACGCAACACTCGCAGAATTTGATCGTAACAAAGCTATACAAGAACAGAGTATACGAGATCAACAAGCAAAATTGGGTGTGCTCGGCGCTGGTCGAGCGGGCGTACAACTCGCCGAGTTCGGTACGGGGGCGGCAAGAGAACGTGCATTGTTACAAGCAGGGCTCTTGCAACAAGGTTTTGGTCAAGCACAGGCCGCAAGACAACAGGACATAGCAAATAGATTTGGTCTTGCAGCAGCTACACAAGGACTAGGTGGATTTCAATCTGGTTTAGCTGGACAACAAGCAGCACTCGGTGGACAACAACAAACATTAACTGGTGGCGATGTAAGACAACTTGGAACATTGGGCGCACTGAACCAAGCTCAACAACAGGCACAACTAGATGCACAAAGAGAAGCGGCAAGACAGGCAGCATTTTTACCACAAGAACAATTAGATAGATTTGCTGGACAGGTAACAGGAATTATGGGAGGATACCCTGGACAATTTCAATCAACAATAACACCTAATCCTACACCATTACAGACTGCATTAGGTCTTGGTACAACACTTGCAGGTATCTATGGTGCAACAAGACCAGATGCTAAAACTACTTTTAATTTTTAATTATGAATAGAACTTTAAAAAGACCAATGTTTAGAATAGGTGGATCAGCAGGGACTGGTATCACATCAGGGCTAGATAGACCACAGAAAATGGCCAAGGGTGGTAGAATAGAATATAACCAAGGAACAACACCTAACTTTCAATTTTCTGGTATGCCAGGTTTTTTAACTGGTCTTGGTTTAAACCTTTTAGCAACACCACCACAAGGTAATATATTTCAAACAACTGCAGTGGCTGCAAGAGATCCTTTTAATAGATTACAAATAAGTCAAGCAGAAGCAAGAAAGACAGCGAGTGATAGAGCGTTTGCAAGAGAACTAGCTCAAGAAGAAAGAGAGTTTGAAGAAGGACAATTAGAGAAAAGATTAGCTGCACAAGAGAGAATAGCTGGTATGGATAAAACAGATACAACTAAAAGAATACAAGAAATTGCAGATAAAAACTACGATGGTGACACGATAAGAGCACAAAGAGAAGTAGACTTTGCAACTAAAACATATCCTGGTTTAGTGGATGAGTATGGACAAGAGTCAGTGGCTACGACTGTAATAGATTCTTCTAGTTTACAAAAACCAAACGATATTCAAAGATTTGTAAAACAAAATCCACAACTAGCGCGTCAAGTTGTATACGATGTTAGAACAGGTAAAGCCATAAGATTTGTAAAAGATCAAACAGGTAAATTTGCAATTGTTCCAGCAGACAGTGCAGATATAGATACAACTGGCAAAGGACAACCAGCACCAATAGAAAATCCAGGGTTGTTTGGTCAACCAACAAAACCTGGTAGAGAATTAAAAGAAATTCTTCCAGAATTTAGAGACCCAGGGTTTGACGAGGAATTTTACCAATAGGAGTAAACCTTGGCAAAATATGTCCCATTATCAGAAGCAGAACTAAATAGTGAGAGTAGTATATTCTCATCTGTTGCTGCCGGTTTTGCATCTGGTTTATTAAAAACTGTAGAAGGAGTTGTGTCTTTAGGTGCAGAGTTAATTGATCTTGGGGCAGATTCTAATACAGCAGCAAGTGTTGAACAATTTTTTGATGATGTAAATATATTTGAAGATACAGCACAAGATAGAGTTGCTGGTAAACTCGTAGAAGTGTTTACACAGATAGGTATACCAGGAACAGCAGGATTTAAAGCTGCAACAAAATTAGCTGATAAGGCAATAAAAGCAAAAAAATCTGGTAACTACGTAAATGCAAGAGCCAAATCTATTCAAGATGGCATGAAAACAGCACAATCATTAAATGATAGAATACCAGGTAAAACAAAAAGATTTGCAGCTGGTGTATTTGGTGGTGCAGCCGGTGAAACTTTAGTTGCAGATGTAGAAGAAATTGGAACGTTTGGTGATTTCTTTGATGGACCAACAGCAATAGATGATAGAGAAACATTTGGTAGAGAAGAAGCAGGCAGAAGAATATTAAATAGATTAAAGTTTGGTACAGAATCTATATTTATTACACCATTTGTGTATGGTGTAGGCACAGGTGCAAAAGCTCTTGCAAAAAGAGGCAAGGATCTTGCATATAGTGATAGTGCATTTGAGAGATGGATAGATAAATATATTGGTTCACCATTTAGACCTAGAGGTGATTTACCAACAGAGGTATTTGAAGCAGAAATGGCAAAAGCTGGACTAAAAGCAAGAGATACTTTTAGGGCAAAAGAAATTGTAGAGAATATAACAAGAGAAGTAGACAAGATATTTCCTAGAACAGGTAAATTTTTTGACACAACTACAAATAAAGAACAAGTAGATTTTTACAAAAAGATAAATGATGTATTGTTTGAAGGTGATTTGACTAAACCAATAAATCCAAAAGCATCTGATGATTTAATTAAATTATTAAAAAATAAAGATATACCAGAAGAATCTATTACTAACATAGTGACAAATCTAAACGGTGCAAGAAATGAGTTTACTAATTTAATTGAGATATTAAATAGAAACGCAGGAACAAAAATTTCTGCAGGTGCAAAAGATTTACAAGCTATTATGAAAGATAGAATCGAAGGATGGCTAGGTGGCACGTATAGAATATTTCAAAAGCCAAAAGGTTTATTTAAGTTATTTCAAAAATTTAAACCAACAGATGAGGCGTATGCAAGATCTATAAACTTGTTTAGAAGATATCTTGCACAAACAGATAACACAAGAAAAACACCGGTAAAATTAGAAGAAGATCAGTTTGGACAATTTGTTCCTGAAGGCACAGAATATTACGAAAAAGCAAAATTTTTAGTTGATGATATTATTAATCAAGCACAAGTTAAAAAGAAACCTGGTGGTCTACCAGATATTACGTATCAAAATGCTACAGCCATGTCCAAAAAGAAAACTTTTGAAGGTATACCAGGTAGAGGTAGTAAAGTATTTAGAGAATTATTTGGTGAAATAGAAGATCCAAGATATTCTATATTTAATGCAATGACTAACTTATCTGCCGTTGCAAGAACAGCTACATATCTTGATGATGTTGCAGCACAAAATAGAAAAGTACAACAAGATGGTGGTAGAGGTTTTTTCTGGGATACAGAGGATATAGCAAAAGAGGCGGTGCAATCACCAACAACTGGTATTCAGATAGTTAAGTTAGATGAAGTAGTGCAAAAATTACCTGGTGGTAATACCATTGCAAACCCACTGTCTGGTAAGTTTACAACAAAAGAGATAGCTGATGGTATAAAAAATGCAAACGATATAGGTGCAGGTCTTACATCGGTTATTAGAGGTAGAGAAGGTGCTAATCCTGCAGAAAAAGCAGTGACATGGTTTTACAGAAATTTATTATTATTTCCAAAAGGTATATCACAATTGGCAAAAACAGTTTTATCGATACCTACACACTTACGTAACTTTTTTAGTGCTGGTGCATTCGCTGGTGCTAATGGTATATTGTTTGAAGGACTAACTAATCCTGGTCTATTAGCTAGAGCATTTAGAGAAGGTGTAGATACGTCTGCATTATTAAAACTAGGACCAAACTCTGCAGAAGCACAAGCAGCATACAGAGAACTGTTAGAACTTGGAGTTGTAAATTCACAAGTGCAAATAGGAGATCTAGTTAATCTATTAAAAGATGCAACAGGTAATCCAGGTGTTGTATCTACAGATGCAATACTAAAACCTTTTATGACTAAATTAAAAAAACTTGGTAGTTTCTTTCAAGGTAAATATGTTGCAGAGGATGATACATGGAAAATTACGAACTATGTTGTTGAGTTAGATAGATTAAAACAATCTGCAGTGAAACAAGGTATTCAATTAACAGATGATGTAGTTAAAGGTTTAAAACAAGAGGCAGCTAACATTGTAAAAAATACTGTACCAAATTATGCGTACGTTGGATCTGCGGTTAAGACAGCAAGAATACTACCGATTGGTAACTTCATGTCGTTTCCTGCAGAAATGATTAGAACAACTACTAATATTGCAGAGCAAGGTTTAAAAGAAATGAGACATATACCAGCCGCAGGAGAAAAAATTATAGGAAGCACAGTTACACCATACGTTAATATAGAAGGTAAAGGTCTTGTTAAAAACAATAATCCTATGTATGGCACAGGATTTAAAAGATTATCTGGTATGGCTACAACATTAGTTGTTGTGCCACAAGTAGTCGTAGAAGGAGCAAAAGCAGTCTACGATGTAACTGAAGATGAAATACAAGCATTACGTCAGTTTGTTCCAGAGTGGTCTAAAAACTCTACACTTGTCCCTATTAGAACAGATGATGGAGAGCTACGTTATATAGACTTCAGTCACAGCAATGCATACGATGTAATAGCTAGACCTTTTAGAACTTTAGTTAATAATATTATTGCGGGTGAAGCAACAGATCAAACATTGTTATCTGGTTTTGTTGATGGTGTAAACCAAGCAGGCGCCGAGATAATGAATCCATTTATATCAGAGTCTATATGGACAGAGGCTGTAACAGATTTAACTGTTAGAGGTGGTAGAACAAGTGAAGGTAGACAACTGTACACGGACCAAACACCAGCAGGAAACAAAGCTGCAATTAGATTTTTACA
>JGI25132J35274_1000320_pt1 | contig 13033 bp, 16 predicted proteins | sample ETNvirenome_6_30_FD_35274 | JGI IMG/M metagenome (IMG submission 35274)
CAGCGTAGACAAAGAAAAGCCCCCGATAGCTTAGGCCGTCGGGGGTTTTTTATTTAGCTGCGAAGAAGAAGTTCGTGCTCTGTCATCGCTGTCTTACGCAGCGCTTCCATCATCTCTTCGAACGATCGTGGGTCTCCACCCTCTGTGCCTGATGCTGTATCGGGGCCCATGTTCATGAGCTTGATGCCTTCTGGTACTGGCTCTGGCTCAGGCGCTGGTGGTTCTGGCTCCGGTGCTGCTGGTGGTGGGTAGATGGCCCGAACCATCTTGACCGCGTCTTCTGGTGTGAAGTTGGCCTTTGCCAGTTCGCAGAACTTATCGAACGCGTCGTCGTTGTCGTAGACGTCCTTTGCTTCGGTGGTCAGCCAGTGCTCGAGTTGATCGACCTGTACTTCTACCTGCGACTCCTGGAACTGCTCCATCTGTTGGTGCACTTCTTGGTACTGGCGCATGTACTTGTCGCGCTCTGAAGCGGCGGCTTCCATCTCCGCGCCGTGGGCGCGCATAGCCTTCTCGTGTGCTTCCTCAGCCTCTCGTCGGAGTGCTGTGAGTGCCGCACGGTGAGCGACTTTAAGCTCGTCGATTTCCTTCTGCTTCTGCACCATCGGATCGATGTCACCGTGCAGCCATCGCTGAACCTTGATCTCCTGGTCGCGGACTTCCTTCATCAGTTCTTCAGCCTGACGACGTTGCTTGGCGAGATCCTGGTACTTGTTGGTGTAGCCGCGCTGCCAGTTCTGATACTTACCCTCGATACCTTCCAGCAGTGCGTTCCGCATTTCTGGATCAATGTTCTGCATCCACTCTGCGCTACGAAGACTGTCGAACTCTCCGTTCCAGTCGAATACTGCTGGCGCATCTTCGATCGGCTCTTCGACTGCGGGCGCTGCTTCTACAGGCTCGGCAGCCTCAACAGGCTCGGCTGACTCTACCGGTTCTGCGGCCTCAACAGCCTCAGTGTCGGTGGTTTCTGCGACTTCGTTGTCTTCGTAAATCATGGACCTACATCTCCCCTTGTGGTGCCATAGCCGGCGGCATTGCTGGCGGTGCTGCTTCTGGTTGTGGCATCGCCTGTTCTGGCTGTGCCTCTTCGCCTCGTGCAGCAATCATTTCAAGCTGCATGAGGACTTCAAAGTCATCTGCGATCATCTTAGCAAGCTCATCGGGGCTCTTGCCCTGTGTCTTGCCGTACTGCTGAGCCGCGTCGAAGATCTTCTGTGCTCGCTCCGGGGTCATGCCCAGAGCCTCTTCGAGTGGCTTCAGACTCTCGTCACCTTCACCCTCAGGTGCAGCCTCCGCCTCTTCGCCCATCTTATCCTCGCCCTCTTCGGGGTCGGACTCACCTCGACGCTTCAGTTCGGCGTCGATCTGATCGATGATTGTTTGAGCATTCTTTGCTCGGTCGGACATCTCATCCGGCTGATCAGCTTCGGGTTGAGGGGACTTCATTGCTTGTGCTTCTTCGGCCATGACGGCTCCTGAGGTAAATCTTACCGGTGTGGTGTAACTAATCTAGAATATCTGTCGGAGCCATTTCAAGCTCAATATCAACAAGCTCGAATGTAGCCGGTGCACCGATGGCACGGAGGAACTTGTTGGGCAGTGATCGCTTCTCGCCCGTTTCGCGGTCCTGATAGATCACGCCGTCGCGAACAGAGTCGGGCACCATGGCTCGCAGAGATCTCTTGTTGTCGTCTGCTTTACGTTGAGCCCGTTCCACGAGGATGGGATCGGACAGCAAGTTTCGTCGTGATGGATCTGGCATTACTTCGTCTCCGCTGGCGCAGGCTTCTTCGGTCCGAGTGGGGTACCTTCAGCCTTCATAGCCTTAGCGTAAGTGGACATTTCTTTCAGTGTCTGGTCATCGCAGTTACGGGCCTTCTTCCGCTTCCAGCTATTGTGGCGGATAGTCTCGAGGCGGTCAGCCTTTTGTGCCGGCGTCTCCTCCTGAATGTTGACTCGCTTGCCTGGGAACTTTGCCTCGATGGTCTTGATGCATCGATCGTAGTCTTCCTTGGTTTCGGCGACTCCGAGAACTCCAAAGTCTACGGCCGCGAATGATCCAGGGCCTTGACCATGGATTGCATAGCGGAGCCCACGGAAGCTCATCTTACGTTCGCTGCCGCACTCAGGGCACGGGTCTGGTCCGTCTGCTCTGCGGTAGATCGCCTCTTCCTCGAAGAAGTCGCAGCCCGTACACTCAACGTTGTTCATTATTAGACTCATGAGTCGTCTTCCTCAAACGTAGTCATCAGTTCTGCTTCCCTCAAAAGTTCTAGGAATTCGGAGTTCATTTCGCTAGGTTGGTTATCGTAGTCATAAAGTGGCTTCATGAGCGTGTCTATGGGCGTAAATTTTTTGAAGTGATCAAATGACCGCAGCGCTTCGTTCGCACCAACAAGCGTATTGTGCCCTCGAAGAATACGATTACCCTCATCAGGAACGAAAAACACCTCGCCCCCTGGGTATACTTCCTTGTCGTACTTTTGGCCGTCGATCGTAACTTCCGTCCTGCTGCTCGGTGTCTTGCCGTCGAACTCCTTGTCGTACTGTGTTCGCGCTGCATCCTCCGCGGCGGCGGTGAGGGCCTCACCCTTTAGGTGACCCGGTAGGTGCTGAGCGTATATTTCTGTGTTGGTTTGGCCTGCGGTCGGACCTTGCGGCCTTGTGGGTCCTGTTGTTCCGCCACCGCCGATGCCTTGCCGCAACTGCCGTCGTTTGCGCGCAGCCTCTCGTTCTTTCTTTTTTCTTGCGATCCAAGCACTCCTTGCCTTTCGTGCCGAGCGGACCATATCTTGCGCCATTGCAGGAGCGTCGATATCCTCATCGATGTCGAGATCGTAGTCACCGAAATCGCCTCGGGGGATGGCTCCCATGCCCTCTTCTTCGGGATCCTTGTCCATGTCGATGTCCGTACCGACTGAGGGGCTCAGTGGCATAGGCTTATCGAGGCTGAACACACCTGCGGCCTCAGCCTGTTTCAGCTTGAGTTCCTTGCGCTTCTTCTCGACATCGGAGTCGCCCGCCTGGGGTACCGAACTACGCTTGTCGAACATTCGTCTGCTGTAATCGCTCATGCCATCCCCGACCTGTTTTTGCCTTCGTGCATCTTGTGTTTGCTATGCTGGATCCCTTTCGCTGTGTCAGACTTCTTCGTGCTGTCTGCCCTCGCTAGTTTCTGTCTGCCTGCCCTCGTAGCTTTCAACGCTGCGATTGTCGCTTTGGGTAGGTAAACCTTGCCCGATGCCTTCGGACCCTGAACACTCTGCGATCCATCTTCGGTCTGCCACTCTTGCCCGGTCCATTCGTCTAGCTTTTCTGCCTGCTCGCTTTTACCCATCAGTCTTTGTATCCTCCGCCGGCTGCCTTGTACTGCTTGGCCAGCATCTGGGCTTTCCGCGCAGACCACTGGCCCGGCCTCCCGCCTTTGTTTCCGGCCAANATTTTTTTGAACAGTCGCTTACGTAGTCCCGGCTTGGTGTAGTTGCCTGCTTCGTTGACGCGGCTCTTGCTCTTCTTCTTGCGCCCCTTTACGGCTTTGCGCAGCTTCTTCCGCTTCGTTGATCTTTTGTCAGCCATCTGCCCGCCCAGCCCACACTACGCACGTGCGTTGCGACGCACACTTAAAATCTAGAGCGGAGCAGTATCCGAGTTCACCTGCATCGATGGCTTGCTCTGGATCACCTTCGTCGCCGATGCCCATCTCAATACATTGCTTCATCGTGTCTGACGTATCGAAGAAGCTGCAATTTCCGCATCGCATCGTCATCACGTTTTCGACTGTGTCGTTGAACTTGTCAGCAAACTTCTGCCAGAACTCTTGGTTGCCTCCCTCGACGTCGAGCGCGGGGTTTGCTGGGCCGTACATTTTGGTGTCCAGGGCGTCCTGTCGATTCTGAAGATTGACTTCGAGGTCCTGCGTAGCAACGGGGCAAGACTCTGACATCTCGGCATCCCGCTTCATCTCCCCCATCATTTCGTCGTAGGTAGCCATTACCACTTCACCTTATCTGCCCAGTAGGCTGCGCTGAGTTTACCCTTAGCGATGTTCTTGCGGTGACGCGACTTGAAGCTCTTCCGCTTCTTCTTCATTCTATCGGATTCACCCTTCTTGGGTTTGCCTGCCGTGCTTGCGCCCTGCTCACCGAAACGAATCAGCTTGAGTGTGCTGCCTTCCTGAGCCAACACGATGTGACTTTTCTTTGGGTGATCAGGCGTCCGCTTAGGAATGTTGACGCCCTTGAGCCGGTGCTTCTTGAGCAGCGCGGCTTTTCTGAGCTTGTCTCGTTTCGACAGGGCCATGACTTACTCACTCGCGAATGGGTGCTCCGCCACCACCTGGCAGCGCTTCTTCTACTGGCGTTTCGTCGGCGGGTACTGGGATCCCCATCTGCTGTAGTGCAGCCGATGCTTGCTCTGGGTCCATTGCCATTAGTTCTTCTTCCACACGACGTTGAGCGTCCAGCGCTGGTGCACCGGCAGCGGCACCGCCGAGCTTTGCCTGCTGCTCTGCCTGCATCATCATTTGTTGCTGCTGCATCGCCTGCTCTTGCGCAGCAATGATGTCTTCCTCTGGAATCAGAATCCTGCTCGGCAGTCCGAGGTTCGTCAGTATCTCCTCCGTAAGCCTTCGAATGTTGACGTTTTCGTTCTGCGAAAGGAACGGCAGCATTTGAATGAGCGTCTCCGCCATCATGCCTGGGTTACGTCGGATCGGGTTGTAGCTAACGATCTCGAAGTCTACCTCGACATCGATCAAGTTCTTGTGGGTAAGTTCGTCCCACTTTGTTGATCCTGAGATCCGAATCAGCTTGTTGTCCTTCATGTACTTCTTGCACAAGTAGAATGCTTTCTTGGCTACGTCTTCGATTGCATCGTTCAGGTGACCCTCACGAGTGGCCAGTCGAGTACGCATCTGCGCGTCGATGATCGCCATCTCGGTCGCTGTACGTGCNCCTGCAACCTGCCCGCGAGCAGCCTCAGCAAGTGCTGAGATGAATGCTGCATCATCTTCTTGTCGTGCGATGAACTCTTTCACGCCCGATGGACTGTTCGGGATGGGCATCTCGTAGAACAACGTAGCGAGACTACGGAGGGCCTCGCTGTTCGATGGGTTGATACCCACGAACGATCCGGCGGATGCGTCTACTGCCTTGTTGAGATCTTCCTCAGTGACCCGACCCGAGTCATACATGACGCGGGGCACCTGGAGGTACGTGATCTGCTTCATGTGCGTCAGAAGGTCGTTGATGGTCTCCTGCTGCTTCAGCACCAGTTGTACCTCACTGAGCCCAAGGCAATCGATGCCTGACTGGTTCAGAGAGAACATCGAGTACGGGATGTAGTCGATCTTGTCTTCGAACACGACAGCATCAGCTTGCTTGATGTAGTGCTGCATGATCCCGCGTTCGCGGTCGTAGTATTCGTAGACGGTCACCCACTGAAAGGCGTCTCGGACTGTATCTGTCGATGCCTTCTGGTTCTCATCGAGGAGCCACTTCGGGTAACGATCAGGTGTGACCTCTTTGACAAGCTCTGCCTTGTACTGACCGGACTTGACTCGAGCCCTGAACTCATCGAAAGAAATGACTGTAGCCTCAATCCAGTACCGGATGTCATCGACATCGCGCACCGTGAGGTCGAAAAAGATGCTGGATGGGTTGACTGCCCGAATGATAGGCATGTCACGCTTAGCGTCCCACCCAGTCTTGAAAACACCGCGCTTACAGAGCACGGCGTCAATGAGTGCGGTGGCTGCCTTCCGACGGAACTTGTTGGTGTCGAACACATAATCGATCAGGCCGGTCACACTGGGGGCTGCGTCCTGAGATCGCGGTGTGCGAGCGATAGCTCCGACAGAGGGGTTTGGTCCAAGCAGTGCACTGACCGCCGTATCTGCGATGGCGTAGATGAGATTCTTCGAACACAGATACGTATGCGAAGCGGTCCCCGCAATATCGGAGTCCGTCATCGTGAAGAAGTTGCCTCGATAGAACCTACGGGCCTTATCGAAGTCCTTCTTTTCTGAACGCTTGTAATAGTTCAGATGTCGGTCAATTAGTTTAGACAGCTTGGAAGCCATGTCTTACCCCTGCGATACCACGGTTCCGAAACGCTTAGGATCTTTAGTGGTTTTCTTAAGTGCGTCCTTTTTCTTTTTGAGTTCCGCTTCCTGTTCGGTAGGACTCATTTTTCGGATTTTTTCCTCCGTCTCTTTTTTCTCCGTCATGGCTCTTTTCGTCTCTTCGGCCTTCTTTGTTTCGTAGTCGCTTGCCATTTTTTACTCCCAAATATTTGATGCTGGTCTAAAAGGTGATCGTGCTGATCGGCGTTTGTGTGCCTTGATTTGATCAAGCTGCTTGATTGTAACTTGTCCTGGCATGTAATCCGACTTTACTTCAGCCGCAGTGTGATTGAAATGCCTTCTCGAAAGAATGTCAGCCGCCATCACAGCGGTACGAGCGCGGTCGAAGTGGTGGATTGTGCCGTCTTCTCCTCGGACGCGCTTCTTCCTGGTGCCGTCATAATTAAGTAGTTGGTGTAGCATACCTCTACTACGAATATGCAGATCGCGCTGGCGCAACATCTGCACTAAGCGGGCCTCGGACTCCTGGAGTCGCTTGTTGGTCGCGTACCATCCGGGGTGATTCCTATCTGTCCAGAGCAAGTTTTTCGTTTCTTGATCCTTGAGAATCGCAATGCACGCCGTAGCGTTGGACTCGACGGCAAGCAGGGCACCCAGGTATCTCTTCTGTACGACCTTTAATCTTTGAGCAAATCGGTCTGGTGACTCGCGGTCCTCCCAGAAGGCGACCTCTCGCCAGTCTGTGGCATCCCATACAGTCAGGGCGGACTTGTCACCGGTGCTACCAAATCCAGCGGGGTCGGCGGTGATCAAATACTGATGCCCTGGTTTGGGGTCCTCGAACTCGTGGCACGCATACGCACCGACGTCCGGGTCACGTTTGGCCTGCTCCAGGAGGGGCTTNAGAATCTCTGCGGGCATGACTGGGTTCGTTGTTCCGAGCCACCCATCGTAAGCATCAGACGGATACTTNCAGGAAAACAGACGGGGGTCACCTACAAACTCTGTGTTCAGACCCCGTCGCCTGAACGCCAGGTTGCTCACCGACATGCCGTCATGACGCCTAAGATATTCCCTTTCGGACGATGTGGGTTCGAACCCGTCATCGAACTCTTGGCAGCTTTCGTCTTCCCACCATTCCAGGAACAAAGGTGTGAACCGACTGGTGCCTTCGAGAGCGGAGCGCCACATCTGCTCATGATGTGACCCTGCTCGTCCTGGTGTGGACTCGAGGATTACTTTAGCGTTCGGCCGCTTGTTGACCGTCGGGAAGATGTTGATTGCAGCCTTGCGCTGCCACTGAGCTTCACCGAACTCAGTAATGACGAGCCTGTCGATNGAGCGTCCGATTGCTGGTGAGCGCCCGCCNGCTGTCAGAACTTTGATGCCGCCACCGTGCACGAACTGCATCTGTGTTGCGCCCGCTTTCTTGCCTGGCGCTAGCGGCATCCGTACATCTGCTGGAAGTTTGTTGTATGCGAAAAGGATCCTCTCAAAGATGTCCTCGGCCGTGTCCTGACGTTCTGCAATCAGCAGTCCTTTGACGCCACTGAGATACATACAATCACGGAGTAGCAGCATCACAGAAACTGTGGTGATCTTGGCCTGACGAAACTTGTTCACCATAAGCCACCTGTTTTCGTCGTATGCCTTCAACAGNTTNCGNTGTGTATGCGTAGGCTCCATGTACCCCGTTGACTCGTCNTCTCGTACGATCTGACACATAGATACGAACGCGTCGGGAGTCGCGAACAATGCTCGCACCTTTCCCTCATGTATTCCTGGGGCGGAGGCGAACTCTGCTCCACCAGTGACCACATTCTTTCTTTTAGCGGGCGTCTGCTCTGCTGTTGTTGCCATAACGGTAATACTATCATGTAATTTAATTACTGCCGAACTAGGTACTTGCAGCATTTCTTTGTGTGATGTATACAAATACTGCACCCATTTAGACGTGTCAGGTAGCCGTTTGGTCTGACTCAAGCGTTGCGGGCAGGCGAGAACAAAGTTTTTTTAACCCTCTCTGTGAGAACAAAATGTCTATCAGTACTGAACTGCTGAACACTACGTTCGCGGATCTCCGCGGACCTCTGGTAAATTCGTTTGTTCGTAGCAATGAGCTGTTCGAAGCACTTAACTCCAAGGCTCGCATGCCCATGGAAGGCGGAACGAAGATTGAACGTTCCTTCTCCGGTGGCGCGCCTGCTCGCGGTGTTGGTGTCTACGTCGGTGACGAGCTACTGAACATGACCCGTCGTCAACAAATCCGTAAGTATGAGGTTGAGCCACACCGTATGGTTATGGCTATCAACATTCCCAAGCGGGAACTCAATCAAAACAGCGGAAAGCTTGCCGTCATTCGTCTTATCGAAGAGTACCCGCANACCTCGATGGAAGCNGCTAAGTCGGACTTGAACAAGTACCTGCTTACTGGTGCCAGCCGTGGTCTTGCCTTCGCTTCTTCCGAGCTTTACGGACTTCTGACCCTCAACGGTCAGTTTGCTTCTGGTATCGGAACTGGTGTTGGCGCCGGTCTCCTCGACTTCGAGGCGTTCACTGCGCAAGGCGACACTGTGCAAGGTGTGGCAAAGAGCAGCAGCTACTTCCACGCTAACCAATACAATGACATCTCGTCGTTCAGCGCTAACGGTATTACGCAACTGCGTAAGACTTACCGTCAGTGTGCTCACTACGCAGGTGGCGTGGGTAAGGGTCCCGATCTCGTGATCATGGACGACGATACCTACACCAACTTCGAGGACAGCCGTCGGGACAACGTTCGCGTTAGCATCGTTGATGACAAGATCGACAAGAGCAACACCCTGGGACTTTCCATGGGTATCGCTTCCGTCACCTCGTCAATCGACCTTGACCGGACCGACACTTCTGTCTTCTCTGGTGCGGCACTCGACGGTATCACCTACATGCTCAACACTGACTACATTGAGTTCCCGATGCTTGAGGCACCGAACATCAGTGAGTTCAAGGAGCGCGTTGGTGACCAGGATGTCGTTACTGCAATCTTCGCAATGCAAGGAAACATGATCTGCACTAAGCTTCCGGCTCAGGGTGTTGTTTCCGGTGGCGCGGTCTAAGGAGGTACATCATGGCTGGATCTTTTACTACAGGCGGCAGTGTCGCTAATGGCGTACTATCGCAAACCGGATTTTCCGAGACCTACGATAGTGAGGTGTACCCACTGGGTACAGTTCGCTTGCAGCAAGCAGACGAGGTTTCCTCTGGCGTTGCTTCTGGTACGGCTATCGCGGCGGGTACGGGTAACTCAGGCGTCGACCGGGACCTTAACTTTGGTTTGCTCGCGGGTGATCGTGAGTGGATTTTCATCAAGGCGACGGTGCAGATCGACGCTGGGATGACAGCAGAGTTTGTCCCGGCTTCGGGTGCATACCATGCACGACCATGCACGGCTGACGAAAGTGACCCTAAGCAACTCGCTGGTGTCGCTGATAATCAGATTGCCATCAACAAGTATGGTTGGGTGATTAAGCGTGGTACGGCGGTGTGTTCAGTGTCTGCTGGTGTTGCCGTTGGTGACAACTTGTCTACCGATGGTGCGACGGGAACTGATGGTTTCGTCGATACTAACGGAACAGACTTGGCCGACACCCTCGGAAACATGGGTGTCGCACTCGAGGCTATCGGGGGCACGAAGGCTGCATTTGCTCAGGCGTATATCAGCGTCGGCTAATTAGTTTGTTCGTGATACACTTAGGGGGCGTGGCTTTCGGGTTACGCCCCCTTCGTCTTTAGGAGGTCCCGTGGACGTTTCGTTGGCAGCTTTGCGTAGTCGGTTGTACGCCCTCCGTTCGTGGGACTCGACTGGTGCGACTCTCGATGCTCGTATTCGTGCAGCGCTGAATCTCGCACTAGATCGTATTGCCGGGGACATCCCGGAAGCAATCGTGCCCGATGAGGAGCACGTCGTTTTGTTGCCCACGGTGGCAGGAAACGAGTCCACGGTCGACTCCAAGGTGGCCACGTACGGAAACGATAAGCGCCTCCTTTATTTTGTGGACAGCGCCGGTGCTTCTATTGGTGCTCCGGCAAGCCTGACGACCTGGCGACCGACAGTGACAGGTGAGTGGGATGGTCTCATGCACCTCGAGGTCACCGACTCCGCTGGTCGTATTCGCCGCCGTCAGAGTCGTGAGTGGTTCACTAAGGTTGTTGGGGACACCACACACTACATTGTCAGTATTGACAGGCCAATGCCTGACATCATTGCTGGAAATGCTGGTCAATCATTTCGCATTCACCAGCCTGAGTTCTTTTTGTCCGATGATGTGATGGAGGTTCTTGAGCCTGCCCGCATCTTCGACAACACACGTCAGCAGGTCTATAAGATCGCGACAGCGTCGGCGTATCGAGATGACCTCTTGGACTTCCAAGGTAGCCACAGCGGCCGTCCATATCGATGCTGGCGTAACCGTCACTTCCAACTTCCTGCCCCTACTGAAGCGCCGACGATTGTCGAGATCGATATTACTCAGCGGACCACACCGGATGACTCTGGTATTGAAGTTCCCGATTTCGATGAGGTCGGACCCCAGCCTGGTCCTGGCCTTGGTGGCGGACCAACTGGACCTAGCGGCACGTTAGGTTCGCCTGGCGGTTACTCACCGGGTGGTGCCGGTGGTCCGTCAAGTGGAGATGGGTCGGGAGCGGGAGGCGTCCCGACACTCTTTATGGCTCCGGCTCCGTCTGGTGCTGGCGCATCTGCGACTTTTGGGACTGCGGCAGCAACTATGCCCATCGGTTCGGCGACTCTCGGAACATCGATGACAGCCGTAGACCCGGCGTACAAATGGTCAGCGAATGCTTTGCGTGAGGGAACCTGGGCCGTTCGCTACACTTATGTGTGGGGTAGGCGAGACGATGAGTGGCAGCAATCTCCTCTCATCGCACCCGGTGGTGATCAGGACAATGACAGCACCTTTGACTTGAACTGGGCTTACGAGACCGATTCTGTGCTGACTAATGAAGCTCGTTACACCGGCATAAACGACCCTCTGTGGGAGAGCGCGCCTTCCCCGGTAAAGATTATTCAGCAGAAGAATACTTCTACGGGCGATGACGGGGCACTCGTATTGTCGGCAACGAACATCGACTCAATGTTGGGTTTCGGCGATTCCGCGTTCGACCGATTCAGTCGTTCGGGATTACGGATTCGATACTACGTGGCTCATCTCGATAAGGATGACGCCGGAGTAGGATCATTGAACTCGGTAGAGACCAGTGAGCGTTTCTATCTTCTGTGCGAAGTTGAGCCCACATTCGACCACGTAAAGGCTCTTTCTGACGCAGGAATCACTGCCCCTGATGGATTGCTAAGGGATACCAAAATTAAGGGTGCCCGTGTAGTTTGGGACGGCAGTAACCTATATGACTACTACCGCCCCCTGAAGCACAGCACGGGGTACTACGCCTGGCAGGTATACCCAAAGCAGGATCAGCGCTACGAGCTTGATTTCAGAGTTCTTCGTCTACCGAAGAAGTTTATTGATGATCAGGACACGGCGCCTATTCAGCGCGACGCCGTGCCATGCTTGATCGAGCTTGCACTCTATTATGTCAGTCTTGACGACGGTAACGATCAGCAGAGTGCGCAAGCACATTTGAACCGGTACCACGAACTGATGCGAGGATTTAGGCAGCGCTACGCAAATGTTGGTGGTAGTGTCGAACCGGTCCCGTTTACGGGTTATCGTAGTCGTGACCGCTATGGTACATTCAGTACCAGCGAATAATTGGTTTGGCTCCCATTAGGGAAGAACAACAAAGAGGTAAGCATGTCCGATAAGAAACTGTACTCAACACTCACCGCTATCCCCCGCTGCAAGGTTGGTGAAAATGTCTACCGTAAGACCCTCGTTGGTCAGTACGAAGAGGCAATGATCGTGAGTATCTTGAGTTCCAGTCCCACATCAGAGAACTGGTCGGCAACGATCATGACCAAGAACGGTGTGGAGCACATGAGCGGTGGCGTTGAGCATCGCACGATCTACGACTGGATGCCTGTCGGTTGGGTCTACGACGAAGCTCAAACTGGTTGGGTTCCGCCCCAGAGCATTCTTCGTGACGACTCCAAGGATGTCGAGGACATCGAAGATCCCGAGCAGGCAGTGATCGTGGCATCTAAGAATGTTTTCGTGATTCCGGCTCCCTGGGATGGCGAGAAGTTCATGTCCTGGCGATCACGGGTGAAGAAGTCCGTGCCCGCACTTTCGTCGCACGCTGCGGCGGACTCTGCACTTTCTGAATCGTGGAAGAGCAAGCAGTACGAGATTACGATCTGAGCCGGGGTGAGTAGTGGCGGGCCCGACACGTCAATCGACTAACACTGTTATCATTCCGCCTGGTGAGGGTCGGCAGACGTATTCGTCTGTCGCTCTTGCTTGGTACGTCGAGAATCTTGAGCTTGACGAAGATAGCAGTCTCAAGAGTGTCGTTGGCCCCTCTGCTCTGCGGATCGCTTCCGCTGCCTACAAGAACACTGGTTCCGAGCCTCCGAACGATGTCATCACGAGGTTTGAGAATCCCGTCTTCGGCAGCGGGTACGGGTTCCCTGCGTATGCGACACTTGGCGCTCGACCACACAGCATCTACAGTGCAAACCTGCTGAACGGTTCTGCACACACTACCGTGTACAGGTTCGGTCGTGATCTCATTCGGTTTCGTGGAGGTAGTGACGACCCCGACGAAGTTCTCGTTAGCGACCTCAGTTCTGTGAGCAACCCAAGGTTTCCAGATCAGTACGTCACGTTGGGGAACAACATCATCTGGTCTAACGGAGTTGACCGAGCACGGNTCATCACGTTTACCGGAGCATCATTTGAGCTGGGCTACGATCATCCTGCCGACACTCCAGTAATCTCTGGTCCGGCGAAGCCCGACTTCGACGAGGTACCGCAGTATTATCCGAACGCT
>JGI25132J35274_1000322_pt1 | contig 12989 bp, 12 predicted proteins | sample ETNvirenome_6_30_FD_35274 | JGI IMG/M metagenome (IMG submission 35274)
TTAAATAGTTCCGTGGGCATCTCTTGTCCAGCTTCAAGACGCTCACGGACTAAAGCTTTAAGTGTCATGGGTTCAACCTTTAATTTCTGGACAGGTTGATATCCTTGACCTTGTGCAAGGACAGCATATTCTGCTGCCTTGTTGTCTTCGTTACGACCAAAGGAAACTGTGATCTCATTTTTAATAAGATCACCCAAGCCGTTACTACGAAGCCAGTTAAATGCCTCTTCCTTTTTTGCAGGTGATATCGAGGCACCATAAATCGGTTTTACTTCAACAGAAGAACCGTCAGATAATTTAAGAGTAGATAGATTCATCTCTTGCATCATTGTAGGAATTACTTCTCCCGACATAACTTCAATATCTTTTTTAAGTTTTTTAACTTGCTCTTCTTGTTTTGCTAAATCCTCTTCCATAGATTGTAGTTTTACTACCTGTTCAGATAAAGATTTAGCATCGTTAACTTTTGTCAACGAGTCTTGTTTATCTTGTTCAAAGTTTATATTCATTTTTACTCCTTTTTTGCTTTCGTATGTTATTTATAGTTATATAAAATCCTATGTCAAGTTTATTCTTCAATATTTCCTTTCTCGTATAAATTGACTTTTATAGGATAATACATCTTTTCTTGTCTATCCCATTTTAAAAAACTAAATTTTCCGCTAGTGATATCTGAAACTATTGAACAGGCCACACCAATTATGGCAGGATCTCCTGTTAATAACAAATAATCTTTTTCGTTAAAATTTCTTAAAAGTTTTCTGAGTTTAAAAATTAATGGACCTGGAGACATTATTATTTGTGAATTTTCTGGCAACAAAGTTATTATTTCTCCATACCTTGAAGCTCCCATGATATTAAATTTAGGTGTGCCTAGTCTAGTTCCTGGTAATTCTTGTATTACGTATACTTTCGAATTGTATGTATTTTTTATTTCTTCATATTTCATTATTGACTTTTTTCCTTTCAACTTATATATAGGATATTAGAAAGAAAAAGTAAACATATGAATTATAAATTTAAAACCAAGCCTTTCGCACATCAATTGAAAGCCTTGAAAAGATCATGGAATAAACCTTATTTTGCCTACTTCATGGAAATGGGTACGGGTAAGTCTAAGGTATTAATAGACAATATATCTATGTTGTATGATCAAGGTAAAATTGATGGTGCTCTAATAGTTGCACCAAAAGGTGTTTATAAAAATTGGTATGATCAAGAAATTCCTACACATATGGTTAAACATATAGATAAAAAAGTGGTTCTTTGGCAGGCTATGATAAGCCAAAAACAACAAAGAGAATTGGATAGTTTATTTAAAACAGGGGAGGATCTACACGTATTAATTATGAATGTTGAAGCTTTGTCTACACAAAAAGGTGTTGACTTTGCAAAAAAATTTTTATTCTCACATAGAGCATTAATGGCTGTTGATGAGTCTACAACAATCAAAAATCCTGATGCAAAGAGAACTAAAAGTATTTGTGATTTAGGATTAGCATCTAGATATAATAGAATACTTACAGGTTCACCAGTTACAAAATCTCCGTTAGATCTATTTAAACAGTGTGAATTTTTACAGCCAGAGTTATTAGGTTTTTCATCTTACTATGCTTTTAGATCTAGATTTGCAAAATTAAAAACTATGAACTATGGTGGTAAGTCTTTTCAATTAGTGACTGGTTACAAAAATCTAGATGAATTAGCAGAAATAATAAAACCTTTTTCAGAGAGAATATTAAAGAAAGAGTGTCTAGATCTACCTCCTAAAACCTATATCAAAAGAACCATACAACTATCTACTGAACAACAAAAGCTTTATAATCAAATGAAACGTATGGCTATAGCAGAGCTGCATGGCAAGACAATGACAACAGCTACAGCTTTGGTTCAGTTGATGAGACTACAACAGATTACCTGCGGTCACTTCAAGGCTGATGATGGATCTGTTAAACAAATAAAAAATAATAGAATATCTGAATTGTTAAGTGTGTTAGATGAGGTGGAGGGTAAGGCTATTATCTGGTGCCATTGGAGACATGATATACAGAATGTTGTTGCTGCCATTACTAAAGAATATGGTCCTCGATCCGTTGTCACATATTATGGTGACACAACATCAGAACAGAGACAAAAGGCTATCAAAGAAATACAAAACAAAAATGGTGAGGTCAGATTCTTGGTAGGTACACCTCAAACTGGCGGGNATGGTATCACACTTACAGAAGCAAATACAATGATTTATTTTTCAAATGGTTATGATTTAGAGAAAAGAACACAGTCGGAGGCTAGAATAGATCGTATCGGTCAAACTAAAAGTATGACTTACGTAGATATAATTGCAGAAAAAACTGTTGATGAAAAAATTGTTAAAGCATTAAGAAAGAAAATAGATATAGCTAGTCAAATAATGGGAGAAAAATTAGAAGAATGGATCTGATAATATTAAATGATGGACTATATCAGTTGATACCTGTAACAAAACAGATGTTGGAGGGCATAGAGTTGTTTAATGAAATGAATTGTTTTGATCTTTGTGACATACTAAGATTAAAACTAACTGGTTATGTAGATACTCTTAACTTACACATAATGAATGATGGCAGTGGCAATCTAGTTGGATGTATGTGTCGTTAGTATTACATATGATTAGATAAGATAGCCAATAGTATAGCCCCTAGACCACCTATAATCCATTTTTCTAATCTTGCTATTCTAGTTTCCATCCTGTCGATTCTCTCGAATGTTTGTTTCTGCATGATTCGACAGATCTTCTCATGATACTCTATTTTTTGTAGTGCTGATTTTTTTGGCATTATACTGTCCTCAATAAATTAAATCTGTTACCTAAAGTATCTGCTCTAGCTAATTCAGTTAAGGTAGGTTGTTTAACTGTTTGTGCTATTACATTTCCTGATGGCTGTATGGCAGCTCTTTGATCTGTAGGTAGTTCTGCTTTTGGTTCTACAGCTGTAGCTGTTGGAGCATCTTCTAAAATTCTAGAAAGGGATACTGTAGGAAATAAAATTTCATTAATTTTAGAATCTAATTCATCTCTAGAATTATCTAAATCAAAAATATCTAATCTATCTCTAACGTTGTTCATTGCCCTTATCGCTTGATTAATTTGAAAAGAAATTTGAGCTGCTTGAACAGGGTCTTCAATTCTTAATCGACCCACTAATTCTTCAAAAGTTTCTTCACTAAAACCAGGAACTTTAAATTCACCATCTATTAATTGTTCTACCTCAGATTTATTTCTTAATCTTTTTTCTAATATCTCTTCTACTTTAGAAGAAGATACTCCCATTGTTTTCATATCTTGTAACACTTGATAAAAAACTTTTTGAGCATCAAAAGAATCTAAAATATATTCTTTAAAAGCAGCTAATCTTTCTTCTCCCGATGCATTTGCTCTAAATGCATTTCTACCAAACTCTCTTCTAATATTTTGTTTATCTTTACCATAAGATGTAATTATAAAAGGCATACTATTTAATGGTTTAGCCTCCTCCACACGAACTCCTGCTAACAAAGCACCTAATTCTGTGTTAGCATCTAGTTGTTGACCAAATTGTGTAAATGTGCCTGTAATTCCTTTGTATACTCTTCTTACACTTCTTGATGCACCAGGCTCTAATTGACCAAATAAATGTCCTAAAGATTTATCTATTTTTTCAAAACCTGTATCTTGAGGAAAGTAAATAGTTCGCCCATCTCTTGTTTCTCCATTTCTAAAANCTATGTCAAATACAGCTTCAGATCCTAAAGATTCTGATACAAATGGAGTAAAAAATTCTGTGAGTGCACCAGGTGTATCTGTTAGTTTGTCATAAAATAAAGCGTCAAACACTATTTGATCTACATTTTTGTCATTTAACGTACCGTTTGCGTATGCATTAAACACAGCGTTTACAGGTCTAATTAAAGAATCATAAGGATTGGAGTATGAAAAATTAAAATATTTAAAATTACCGTTTGCATCAGACTCAGTTAATGGAATTAATGTTGCATTTTTTTGATAATCTGGAGCTGCAGATCTTTGAAAAGCTTTTATTTTTTCATCACTGACTCCTGTTATTTTTTCTGCAGTATAAGCGATAGTTGATCCAACACCTCCAAATACAGCAGAAGATCCTAATAATCTTCTTGCTCCCATTTGTCTAATAAAAGGATTTGTGCTTGTTAATTCTCTTGCACCAATATTTAATAAATGGGCGCTTGTTCTTAATATTTCTGCAGGAAAAGCTATAAAATTTCCAAAAGGTAATTTTCTTATTGCTCTGATGACTTCAGGAACTTTACTATAAGTTGGTATGGTGTTTGTAACTAAATAAGCAGATATATCTTCAAGATTTCCTATCTGGTTAAATTGTTTTATTAAACCATTTTTTTGACTTAGATCTGTTGTATCTAAAATTCTTTGATTAAGAGCAGTTAATTCATCTGCTTTTCGTGCTTCTCTACCTACAGTTCTATACCAATCTGCTATATTTTGTCTGTAAGCTTGACCACCATCTACTCCAGCACGATTAAATTTAAAAGCGGTGTTTAAAGCATCTTGATAAAATTCATCTGCATAAACTTTCCAAACATTATCACCACCTTGATATAAATCAAAAGCTCTTTTTACTGTTGGATTATTCATTAAAGCAGATAAGCTAAATTTACCATCTTTTGCTTGTTGTAAAATAGTTTTTATTTCATTTACCTCTATGTTTGTATCAATTACACCTCTTTCAATTTTTCTACCTAAAACTTTAGCAACCTCTGCTGCAGAAACATTTTTACCAGGAAATAAATCATCAGCTAATAATTTAAAAGATGCACCTAAACTAGCTTTACCACCTATTAAACCACTTGCTAAAGCAAAAAAAGATGCTGTTGATACGTTTCTTATCTGTGTCATAGGTGAGAAAACAGTTTTACCTATCTGACCAGTAGCCTTTACTGACATTAAAGCTTTATATAGAGGCACATTGTATAGACTTCCAAAAGTTTCATCTACCCCTTTTATAGCTTGAGCTATTTCAGGAGTGGTAAGTAGACCTCTTTGATCTAAACCTCCGTTAAATAATTTACTATCGAACTCCAAACCATATTTTCTTACTGAGTCTTTACTAACTTGAATTAAATTATTAGGACTTACACCTTTAGCTACAGCTTCATCGGCAGATNTAAATAATAAACCAGATTGTAAACCTGTATCTGCGAATCTATCAAAAAAATTTTTATGATAAATTTGTTTACCTATTTGCATAAAAGTATCCGTAACTGCTGCTCTATAGTCTGTAGACGTTTCCAAAAACGCATCTGTTACAGATTTATATTTATTAACATCAACGAGGTCTTGAACAGTTTGACCCTTTTTTAATAAACTCCCCTCCACAGTTCCCACTAATTTACCAGCTTCATCTCTTAACTCTTTGGTTGGTATTCTAAAAACTTTTGCAACTGCGTTAAAAATTGTATCCGGCGATCTTTCACTTTCGACAACTTGTCTTTTTAAAAGTTCCATTCTATTTGATGCAAATTCATCTAAAGATTTTTGCCATTCAGGTGCGTCTCTTTTAGTTGTCCCTGCTAGATCATCAACTAATTTACGAAGACTTTCGTCTTTCATCACAACTTCTTTTTTAAAAAATTCTTTTGCTCCTTTTACTTTTTCAGGATTAAATTGATATGCTTTATTTTTAAATGCAGAAAAAACTTGTCTTAAATAAGCACCACCATTTGCAAGAATTTGAGCACCAAAATCTGCAGTTGCATCATCTTCACCTAATAATCTACCATATTGATTTCCTAATTTTTTCATCATAGCTTTTAATCTTCTGGCTGATCTTTTAATTGCTTGATTAGGTAATTGATCAAATATATCTTTAGCCTCTTGACCAGAGGTTCTTAAATAATTAAATATTAAATCATTTTCTGCCTGAGCGATAGGAGCACTTTTAAAACCCTCTTTAAATCTAATGCTATAATTTGTTGCGATGTCTTTAAAATTTTTATCAATATCATCCATCAATTTAATTAAAGCTTTTTCATCTCTATTTACTTGATATCCAACTTGTTCTAACAGCCTTTTGGATTCTACATCTAATGGTCCTGGAGATTTAAAAATATTTTTGTAATTATCTAATCGTTTTAATAATCTATCTTTTAAAGGTGCATTTGGTGAAGAAGATAAAAATTTCCAAGATTCTGCTTTTGGTATTCCTGTTTTTTGCATGACCTTATCAACAGCGTTGTCAAAAGCTAAACCTGTTTTTCTTACTCCAGCTGCAACAGTTTCTGTTCCTATGACTTTTGTAAGAGGATTAACCACCGTATAGTTTAATGCTCTTAATGTATTACCTCCAACAAAAGCCACCCCTTTTCCTGCAGGAACTAGTCCATATTTAAAACCTAATGTGCCTGCAACNGGTAATGCTGCTGTAATACCACCACCTAATAAAACACCTTCTGCACCAAATTTTATTTTTTGTTTAAAAGCCTCTGCTGCTTTAGCAGATCCTTTTAATTGTTCTCCTTTATAATCTTCTGCATAACCTAATGTTTGAGCTATTGTTCTATTTTCTGCAGGATCAGAAACCACAAAATCAGTAATACCACCTATTGAACCATAAAAACCTGCTCGTTTTGCAAGTTCTGAAGTTTTAGCACCAACATTTGGAAGACTAGATAATTTTGTAATTTTACTTGCACCAGCTAAAACTTTAATACCTTGAGATAATTTAACTAATAATCCCGCAGGGGCACCAAATTGAGCTAAAACAGAACTAATGGTACCAACTGGTGTGTCAACATCAGGAGTTATTTTTTCAAAAGTTTTATCTATTGCTGATAATAAATTTGTGTCTGCAATATAATCAATAGGTAAAGCACCTAATTTAATAAGTTCTTTTACAGCTATACTAGCCCCTCTAAAAGCACCTACAGGTATGTCAGTTACATAGTCAGTAAAACCTGGTTTTTTCTTTGGTTCTACTTCTGAAGGATCCGTGGATAAAAGGTCTTGAAAAAAACTAGACATAACCCTCCTATGCTGTGTCTTGTGGTAATACTAAGTTCACTCCGTATTTTACATTAAACTTTTCTACATCACCTTGAGTTCTAATATATGCAAAATCTTGTAAAGCCTCTTCACTATTTGCAATTAAATTTACAATGTCGTCAGTTATTTCTTGGGGTAGTCTAGTTCTAAGATCATTAAAAGATAGTTTAGTATCAACAGGATTAGCAGAAGCTTCCATTGCTCCACCCACAGCCATTTTAGCCCTACCTCCATCAGCCATAAATAATTTTATATCATCACCAAATAAACTTCTTAACGTTTCGTTATCTACTCCATAACTTGTTAATATTCGTATGGTAGATAAAATATCTTGTTTTGTATCATCTGCTGTTTTTTGAGCCTGTTCTTTAGCTCCACCGTCTAGTTTATCTATTACAGACAATTGTTCTTTGTAATTAACAATATCTTTTCTTACGTCTTTTCCAGCAGCTAATACTTGATTTAGATTTGCTAATTTTTTATTATCTCCTAATGCGGCTTTAGTTAATCTTAATTCTAAATCTTGATCAGGTGTTCTTTTATCAATCGCAGATAATATTTGCGCTCTTTCAATTAATTTTTCTGTTGTTCCTTTTTTACCTGCAGCTCTATCTGCTTTTTCTAATTCTGTTGTTGCAGCAAATGCTAGTTTTGCTAATTCTCTTTTATCTCTTTTCTTAGTTGCAGCTATACCTAATAAAGCTTTATTTAATACTGCCGCTTTATCTGCTAAAGAACCAGGTGTTCCAACAGCATCAGATAAAGCTAAAGCTACTTTACCTTTAGTTTCTCTATTAGTTGCTCCTAAATATTTTTCTAATCTAGATAATTGTTTGCTAAACATAGAATCAAAAGAATCTTCCACCACTTCACCACCAGGACTAGTATCTTTTATTTTTGGAGTTTTTGTATCTTCAGCTCTTTTTTCTGATATTACTTTACCTTCTCTTAATACTGCATCAAGCACAGATTCACCTGGTAATACTGTTGCTGTTTTACCTTCAGTGTAAAAATCATCTATCTCTTCTGCTTTATCTTGGTCTTTTTTTGCTATTTCTGCTTTTATTTTTTTCTCTCGATCTTCTGTTCTACCTGCAAAATCAGGATAAGTACCTGTTTCAGGATCTAATAAGAACGCATCTAAGAAACTAATCTGATTTCCTTGTTTGTTTTTTTCAGATAATTCTTTGTAAAATTCTCCAACATCTAAATTAGTTTCATCGAAAGTTCCTGATGGTGCTGATTTCATAAACTTTAAAGCCTCATCTGTTCTAGGTCTATTTAAATAAGCCATTACGCCTACAGGAGCAAAAGGCGCTGCAAGAGTAGCTACAGTTGAAACAGAGGGCACACCCATAGCAGATGTGCTTGAAGATAGTAATGGAAATCTTGCTTGAAAAGGTGTTCTTGTAGGTCCTATTCTAGTTGAATAAGTCCTAGCTTTAGGTTTATTTTTTAATTCATTTTGAATTTGAAGTTCTCTTTGTAACCCAGGTTCTAAAAAACTAAACCCTGGTGTACCAAATTGAAATTTTTTTCTTGGCTCTAAAGTCTCGATACCAGTAGGTGATCCACCCATTTTAAAATTTGGTCTTTTATATAACATTATCCTCTCCCGAACAGACTACCAAGGCCATATGCTGTTAGACCTACTTGTAGTGCTTGTGATAGAGGACTTGCTTGTGGTGTTGCAGGAGAAGTTGTTTGAGTTGTAGTAGGTACACCTCCTGCTTGTGATGCTAGTCCAGATCCAAATACATTTAGTCTAGATATTGGTTCTTGATATGCAAGTTGTGCTCTTTGTTGTGCTGCATCTAATAGAGCTTGATTGAAAGCTAATGCACCCGTACCAGTTGTTCCTAGTCCTTGTGTAACAGTTGACTCTAATGCAGGTTGTAATGATGCAAGTCCTCTTGAGAACTCACCTAAACCTAATTGTTGTTGCGCAGCTCTTGCAGCAAGATCAGATGCTTGTGTAAATCCTTGTTGTAATAATTGTGCTTGTAATGCAGCTCTGTTTCTATCAGACTCAGCTTGATACTCAGCTAATCTTACTCCCTCTCTACCACCACCGAATGCACCTGCTGCTATAGCTTGTGCTTGTATCTGTGGTATGCCTGCTGCAGCTTGTCTATCAAATTCTGCTAATGTTGTATCAACAACTTGTTGTTGATATGGAGACATAAATGCTTGAAAAGCAGTCGGGCCTGTTAATCCTGCGGCTGCGGTTTGAAATTGTTGTGCTTTGTCTAAAAAAGGTTCAAAGCCTGCAACACCTGTGCCTGTGCCAACTCCTGTGACTTGCCCCTCTGGACCAAAAGTTAATTGACCTAAACCTGCTTGTGTTGCTACTCTTTGTTGAGCTGCTTGTGTTAATGGGTCTACATCAGATACTTTAGGTCCAAGTTCCGCGAGCGTTGGTACACCTGCAGTGCCCGGTGCTCTACCTACCTGTTGTGTTAACAGATCAATATAATTCTCTTGTGCCGCCTCTAAAAAGGGTGCTCGTCTCGTTGTTTGTGTAATATCTTGAGTTGCCATTATGCTCTACCTACTTTTTCTGCTTGTTTCATGACACCATATAACTTTTCAGCGCCTTTTTCAACATCCCCGCCACCGATACCTCTTACAGCATCAGCTGTTAATACGAACTCGTTTTTGGATAACATAGCCGGTACATCGTCAGCTTTCTCTTTTACTCCAACCGGCACGAAACCACCTGTTTGTCTATAATCTAGTTCCTCGATCCCTGCTTTGTTTTTCCTAATTGGTACTTCACCACCCATCGCTAAACCTATTTTACCAAGAGAAATAGAAGGTGCATCACCATATTCTTTATAAGTTCCATCATCCATTAATCTTTTTGTTCTTGGAGATACTAATTGCATAATGTCCTCGAACCTATAACCTTTATCCATAAGTTCGTTTATTAAATCTTCTTTTACTTTTAATTTTTTATCGTAAGCTTCGTCGTCAATAAGTTCCATAAATGAAAAACCATCTTTAGCTCCTATACGACCACCGTCTTTTTTACCACTAAGACCCATAACGGCTATTTGTTTTAATACTCTTGCATCTTCAGGGTAACGACTTGGATTACTTAATATTCGATAAAGATTTGGCATAGTGTAGGATCTGTCTGCTCCACCAGCTCCACCTAATCTTCTAAATAAATATGATTTTTCTTGTCTACTAAAATTAATACCTGTACCAGCCATTAAATCATCCATATCTTCATCGTCTTTATCTTTATCCATCATAGATAAAATACCTTCTTTGTCCTCAACTTTGTCACCAAATCTAAAACCTATTCTTCCGCCTTGAGCTTCTTCTACTCTTCCTCTTTTAATATCAAACTCTTCTCTTAATTGATCTAACTCATCTTTAGTTAAAAGTCTTAAATCATCTTTGCCAAACATTTCTTTAGCCATTTGTCTTAGCTCATTTGTTCCTAATGCAAAACCTATTCTTCCGCCGTCTTTTTTACCACCAAAAAAATTAGTTAAGTAACTTGCATACTCTGCTTTCTTCTCTGCTTTTGTAGCCTCATCGTATTCTGTTTCGGTTCCTATATCCACTCCAGCATCATCAGCTATTTTTTTAGCATCTAAGTATGAGAGACCAAAAGCTCCTGCAGCAAGAAGAGCTGTTTTATCTAAATCGTAACCTACTATTTTTCCTGCATCGTTTCTTACTGGTGTTTTAAATACTGCATTAAAACCTTTTTCTGCAGCAACTTTTGCAGCTTCACCGTAGTCTTGATTTTTAATTAATTGTACTACACTTTTAGGAGCAGACTCTATGGCAGTTTTTTTAATAGTTTGTGTGGCTCCTTCTTTAACAACTTCTGGTGCTCCTGTTGTTAACATTTCACCACCTAAAGCATCCTCTGCACCAAAAGGTGTTTCTTTAAATTGTTGAAAATCACTACCACTAATTGCTTCTATCTCAGGAGATTTTTTAAATAATTTACCTATACCTGTTTGAGTTCCTATTGGTGAACTAAACCCTGCAGTAAAACCAGATGGAGTAAAAGCACCGCCTTGAACAAATGGATTACCTTGAAACCCTGCACCACCAATAAATCTTGCAGCTTGGCCTCCTCCGTAAGTTAATGCGCCTCTTTTTAATGCATCACTTAAACTACCAGTTTGATCAAAGCTACCTATACCTGCCATAGCACCTGCTAAAGCAGGATTGAAAGGTGCAACGAAAGGAGCTGCAACCGTAGCTACTTTGGATATTTCATTAGGAATAATTTTTCTTACTCTATCTTTAACTTTATCTAAAATTCCAAAACCTGTTCGACTACCCATTGGTATACCAGTATAATTACCACCACCAATGGTTCCTGAAGCGACATTCATTATTCCGCCACCTCTTTTTAATTGTCTTTGCATCTGTCCTCTTGTTATAGCCATAATTTTGTCAAATTTGATGATTGTTGCAGGTACGAAAATCCCGAACTATCATTCTATTTTGTTTCTCCAAACAAGTCAAGGGATGGCATAATCACTCTAATATCTCTTCTTATATCAGATTCTGGTATGCCTTTAGCTCTCCACTCTTCATCGTTCTTGTATTTTTCACCTGTTTTAAGATTACTTATTTCTTCTATTATTTCTTTTGGTTTAATTACTTTCATTATGAAACTACCTCCCTTGGCTGTATTTCTAATATTGAAGCTATGACGTGCAGCTCATTAGCGTCAGCAGCTTGTACTTTAAGCACCTCACTCTCTTCCATAACAAGCGGTTGAGTTAAAAGCTCTGTTGTTGCTTTAGAGGCTATTGCTTTATCTTTAAATAAATTAAATATTGCACCACTAGAGTTTACTAATGTTATAGTTATCGTGCTTCCTGATCCTGCGTCTTCTGATACTAACAATGATTTTACAACAGTTGTGGTTGCACTCGGCACTGTGTACAATGTTGTTAGATCAGTTGTTGTTAAATCTACTTTTTTATTTTTAAAACTATTAGCCATTAATTTAAAAAGAAGTTAAATGCTTCTACCTCCTGTTTTAGTTCCTCTTGAAATGTAGAATTAAGTTTTTCTACAATTGCATCAAGATCTCTAACTTGTGCTTCTGCAGTCGACAGATCATATTCTTCACTTGGTCTTGTTAACACTTGTACTATCTTTGCCATAATTAAAACGGTGTTCCAGGAGTATCATCTGATCCACCCCTGCTTATGCTCCCCTCTATATTTTTTCCTCCACCACCGCCACCTTGATAATCAGCTGTGCCAATATTAGGATCTTGTGGTCCAAATGGATTTTTCTTTTGTTGTATATCTCGTTTAACTTCTTCAAAAGATTTTCCATAATTTGTTTGATAAAAATCTTCAGCAATACCTCTATCTAAACCTCGTAAACCTTCTAAAGCATATGACCTAAAAGAACTAGATCCAGGCTGTAAGAAATTACTTTTTAATAATGTTGGCCCAACATTATATCCAAATTTATCCCTAAAGAAACCTGTATTTGGATCTGTGTAAACTCCTTGAGCCATTGGATTAGGAATATTAGGTTGATTAACTCTACCTAAAGCATCAAACAAAAAACTTGCTCCTGGTATGCCTGTAGCTAAACCAAATAAACCNCCCATTATTTTTGGAGAGTATTTTTTAAATGTCTCCCTAATTGGTTTTGTAATACCCATTAATCCTGAATACATAGGATCTACATCATCACTATAAGGTTTAATATCTGATGCAAAAGTATCTGCTCCTAAATCTATATTTTGAGATGGCGTATTTATCATGGAGTCATAAACCTGACCTCCAATAGTTCTTACTGGATTTATTTCTAAAATTCCTGATAATTCATTTATTGTTGCCACTATCTACGTCCATCTGGTTGTATATCTAATCTAAAAGTTCCTAGTTTCCAACTTTGATTAGTTGTTGTGTTTGCTATCTTTAATGCAATA
>JGI25132J35274_1000325_pt1 | contig 12945 bp, 14 predicted proteins | sample ETNvirenome_6_30_FD_35274 | JGI IMG/M metagenome (IMG submission 35274)
GTCATGGACGAGGTTGCACAGTTGAAGAACGAGCTATGGACAGACATAGTCCAGCCAGCACTATCAGACCGTCTCGGTTGGTCGATATTCATCGGTACACCTAGTGGCATCAACTTGTTCTCTGAGTTGTACTACAAAGCCATAGACGAGAGCGATTGGACAGCTGCAAGGTACACGGTATATGACACTGACTCACTACATCCCAACGAGGTAACTCGTCTCAAACGTGATATGAGTGAGACATCATTTGCGAGGGAATATCTATGTGACTTCTCTGCCCAAGGTGATGACCAGTTAATCGCATTAGCAGACACAGAAGACGCAGCAAAACGGATATACCAAAGTGACCATGTCAAACTGTTTCCAGTAATCCTTGGCATCGACCCAGCAAGGTTTGGTGATGACAGATCTGTGGTGTTCAGAAGGCAAGGTAAGCAAGCATTTAAGCCAGTTGTATATCGAGGTATAGACAACATGGAATTGGCAGCCAGAGTAGCCAATCTAATTGAGGAACATAACCCAGATGCAGTGTTNTGTGATGCAGGTGCAGGCAGTGGTGTAATTGACAGACTCAGACAGCTGTCATATGACGTAATCGAAGTACCGTTTGGTGGCAAGGCATTGAAACAACAGCAATACATCAACCGTAGATCTGAGATGTGGTGGTTAATGAAGGAATGGATAGAAGAAGGTGGTGCAATTCCAAACGACATAGCCCTTAAACAGGAGTTAGCTACACCAATATATTGGTACGACAATGTGGGTAGGCGTGTATTGGAAAGTAAGGATCAAATTAAGAAAAGATTGCAGGGAGCAGGGTCACCAGATTTAGCTGATGCACTTGCACTAACCTTTGCCCTCCCGGTAGCCAAAAAAGTACCGGAGGACATATACATCAAAAGGCGTAAAGAAGCTACAGGTAAGACGGAATATGACCCATACAGCAGACTCTAATTTTGTTCGTGTAGCACATGGTCTAGATGTAGAACCATTGCTTAAATTATTGGACGATAAACCAGAATTATGGACAGAAATAACAGCACGACAAAGTACAACTAACTCACCACACAAAGATACCAAGTGCATATACGTCAGAGGGCCACTAAAGATGAGTTTGTACTACGTTATGCACGATTTAGGATCATATGACTACCCATGCATGGAATATTTACAGGCAGCACTTGTACCATTAATGCGACCAGTGTTGGAAAAGCTAAAAGTTGAGGAGATGGGTAGGGTACTTATTGTTAACTTAAAACCTAGTGGCCATGTAACCAAACATAACGACCAAGGATTGTATGCAGATCACTATTCACGGTTTCATATTGTACTTAAATCAAACCAATGGTGTAGCCAAACTTGCGGAGATCAAAAGCAAAAGTTTGAGGTAGGCGATGTCTGGTGGTTTAACCACAAAAAAGTACACACAGCAGACAATGTTGGCATGACAGACAGAGTGCATATAATATTTGATTGTAAGACCAAGTATTTTTCTATGGATGGTGTGACCGTAACTGGCGATATAGCCGTTACTCTTGATGAATGTGGAGTAGTTAATGATTGACATTACACTAGCCACAGTTGATGAGATGTTGGCAGAAGCAAATGTCTTGTTTGAAGAGCATTACGAAGAGATTGCTCGTAACAAACAGATAATGAAGCTAAAGCCAGATGAAGAAACGTACCGCAAAATGGAGTCGGCACAGCAAATCTTCATTCTCTCAGCACGGCAAGATGATGTGTTGATAGGTTATTCTGTTAACTTTGTCACTAATCATTTACATTATGCCGATCTGCGTATAGCTCAAAACGATTTGTTGTTTATCAGCAAGGAACATAGAGGTGGCAGAGTCGGATTAAAGTTGATTAGAGAGACAGAAAACCACGCAACATCACTCGGATGCAAACTAATGCTATGGCATTGCAAAGAAAACACCACTTTGTCTAGTTTGTTACCGAGAATCAACTACGGTGTACAAGACATTATTTATTCTAAGGAGTTATGACATGGGAGTTGTAGCAGCAATTGCAGCAGTTGGCTCTACGGTTATGGCGGTAACATCAGCCAACAACCAAAGAAAGGTGCAAGAACAAGCATTAAGAGATCAACGTCAGGCAAATGAACGTGCAGAACAACGTGCATTGGCAGAAAAGCAAAGATCTGAGCAAGAGTACAACAGGGCTAACAGACAAAATGTTGATGTTGAAAGTGCATTAGATGCTAGTGAACTATCAGCACAACAGGGAGCATCTGGAACATTGTTAACTGGCAGTATGGGAGTAGATCCTAACCAACTAAACCTTAGTCAAAACACATTATTAGGCGGTTAATCAATGAAAACCAAGAGAGATAAACTACTGACAAGGTGGGGTCACCTTAGATCAGAAAGGGCTACTTGGTGGTCACATTGGCAAGAGGTGACAACATACTTATTACCGAGGAACGGACGTTACTTTGTACAGGATAGAAACAAAGGACATAGAAGACATAACTCGATATATGACAATACTGGTACTAGAGCGTTAAGAACACTAGGTGCTGGCATGATGGCAGGTGCTACATCCCCTGCAAGACCGTGGTTTAGACTAGGAACAGTAGATCCAGAACTAAATAAGTTTACACCTGTCAAGCTATGGCTAAATGATGTAACAGAACGTATGCAATTGGTGTTTCAAAAGTCCAATACATACCGAACATTGCACAGTATGTACGAAGAATTAGGTGCATTTGGTACAGCTGGGTCAATAATTTTGCCTGATACTAAAACTGCTATACATCATTACCCTGTAACTGTAGGAGAATATGCAATAGCTACAGATTATCAGGGCAGAGTCAACACTTTGTACAGAGAATTTCAAAAAACGGTAGGAGAGTTAGTAAGAGAGTTTGGATATAAGAACTGTTCAACGTCCGTTAAGAATCTGTTTGACAGGGGTAACCTTGATAGCTATGTAACTGTGATACACGCTATAGAACCAAGGGATGATAGNGAACGTGACTTTCANAAAAAAGATAATACCAACATGGCATACAAATCTTGTTATTTTGAGCAAGGNGGTGATGGCGAACANGTGTTACGAGAGAGTGGATACAAAGAATTTCCAGCAGTTGTGCCAAGATGGGGTGTTGCAGGTGGCGATATCTATGGCAATTCACCGGGGATGGAAGCATTAGGTGACATAAAACAGTTACAACACGAGCAATTACGCAAAGCACAGGGCATTGATTACCAAACAAAGCCACCATTGCAAGTACCTAGCTACATGAAAAACAGAGATGTGGATAGTTTGCCCGGTGGAGTTACGTTTATTGATGGTCAGCAGGGTAAAATCGAAACAGCATTTAACGTAAACCTTAATCTTGATCATTTATTGCGAGATATACAGGACGTCAGACAACGTATTAATGGTAGTTTTTATGCTGATTTGTTTCTTATGTTGGCAAATGCCACTGATACAAGGATGACGGCAACAGAGGTAGCAGAACGTCACGAAGAAAAATTATTAATGTTAGGGCCGGTTTTAGAAAGGTTACATAACGAATTGTTAGACCCATTAATTGATATTACGTTTAACAGAATGGTAGAAAATGATTTGATACCACCTGCTCCTCCAGAGTTGCAGGGCATGGAATTAAACGTAGAATTTGTATCTATGTTGGCACAAGCCCAACGTGCGATAGGAACAAATAGTGTAGACAGATATGTTAATAGTATGGGTTTAGTGGCACAGATGAAACCAGATGTATTGGATAAATTTGATTCTGATTCATGGGCAGATAATTATGCTGATATGTTAGGCGTTGATCCATCGTTAATAGTTCCCGGTCAACAGGTTGCAAAGGTACGCAAGGCAAGAGCAGAAGCACAACANGCAATGGCACNGCAAGAACAAGCAAATCAGGCTGCTGAAAATATGGCAAAAGTTGGTAAAGTAGATGCAGGTAATGCCATGGATCTTATGAATCAATTTAGTGGCTACAATTCACCATCACCATTGGAGGTTTAAATGGAAAAAACACCAGACAATTTTAATTACGGCAACATGACAGCTGATTTTAGGATGCGATATAAAAAAATGATGGAAGAAAAAAATAAGAAAAAAGTAAAAAATAAAAAAGATGAAAACCCTATGGAAAGAATTACAAGAATATTGTATGGAGGTAACAAATGAGTTTATACGAAAACATCCATAAAAAACGTAAAAGGATAAAAGAAGGTTCTGGTGAACGTATGAAAAAAAAGGGTGAAAAAGGTAGACCTACTGCAAAAGATTTTAAAGATGCTGCAAAAACTGCAAAAAAAATGTACCCTAAACAAAATTAGGTGTGACCGTAATCCTGTTATAACTAGATATATTGGAGCATGAGCGAATACAATCCTCTCGATCTTAAAGGTCAACAAAAATCTAAAGACAATAAAAAGTCCGAAGAAAGAATTGACCGACAGAACGAGGAATCGGATATAAAATGGCTCATGAGCAGCAAGAGGGGTCGCAGATTAGTCTGGAGACTTCTGGAGCAAGCAGGTGTCTTTCGATCATCGTTTAACACTAACGCAATGGCAATGTCATTTAGCGAAGGTAACAGAAACTATGGTTTGCAGATCCTTAACTTGGTTCACACTCTCTGCCCCGAACTGTATCCGACAATGATCAAGGAGCAAAAAAATGTCAGAAACGCTGATGACGGAAGCCAACCAAACCAATGAAGGCGATACGCAGCAGCCAGTAGACGCATCAACTGAAGCAACTACTGACACCGAGCAGCAAGCTGAAGGTGTACAGGAACAACAAGTTTCGGATGAAACCGCTGTTGAAAGTGAAACTAGCGAAAAAGATGTACCGGAAGGTGCACCTGATAAATACGAGTTCAATTCAAAAGTGGCTGACGCACCAGATGAACTCGACCCCGAAGTCTTAACCGCATTCGGTGATGTCGCTAAAGAACTAAACCTGCCACAAGATGCTGCACAAAAAGTATTAGACAAAGTCGCACCTGTAATACAGGCAAGACAAGCTAAAGCTATTGAGCAAACTAAGGTTGAATGGGCAAACCAATCAAAATCTGATCAAGAATTTGGTGGTGAAAGTTTAACTGACAATTTGGATGTTGCAAAAGCATCTCTCGATACTTTTGGTACTGATGCTTTGAAGTCGCTGCTTCAAGAAACAGGCTTGGGAAATCATCCCGAAGTAATTCGGTTTATGTACCGAGCAGGTAAGGCAATTAGTGAAGATAGTTATGTAGGTAATTCTGAAGGTGCTGCTGGTAAATCCAACGTACCAAGAGATTTTAACGGCATAGCTAACGCACTATATTCAAATCAGCAAAACAAGTAAGGAGTTATTAAATGGCTACTCTCTCAACCTCAAACTTAACACTAGCGGATTGGGCAAAAAGATCTGACCCAGACGGTAGAGTTCCAATTGTTGCAGAACTATTATCACAGAGCAACGAAATCCTAGAAGATTGNGTTTTTAAAGAAGGTAATTTACCTACTGGTGAACGTGTAGTNATCAGAACAGGNTTACCTTCAGTTTACTGGAGAGCANTAAACCAAGGTATTCCAAACAGTAAGTCAACAACAGCACAAGTTGATGAAGCTTGCGGAATNTTGGAAGCACGTTCTGAAGTAGACAAAGATTTAGCAATGTTAAATGGTAACACTGCACAATTCCGTCTATCTGAAGATACTGCGTTCTTGGAAGCAATGAACCAGACACAAGCTGAGACAATGTTTTACGGTAACCCCGGAACAGATCCTAAGAAGTTTCTAGGTTTAGCACCAAGATATGGCAGCCTTTCAGCAGATAACTCTGTAAACGTATTAAGTGCAGGTGGATCAGGTTCTGACAATGCTTCTGTATATCTAGTTGTTTGGGGTGATCAAACTGTTTATTGTCCTTTCCCTAAAGGATCTAAAGCAGGTTTAACACACGAAGATCTAGGTGAGCAAACTGTGTACAACAGCGATGGTACAAGATTACAAGCTTTTGCTACTCGTTATCAGTGGAAGAATGGTTTAGTTGTTAAAGATTGGAGATACGTTGTTCGTATTTGCAACATTGACATTTCTGACCTATTAGCAGGTACTGGAACACAAGCTGCAAGTGCATCTACTGCTCTTATTAAATTAATGGCTAGAGCATTGTACAGAATTCCAAATATGGCTATGGGAAGAGCAGCGTTCTATATGAACAGAACTGTTCACTCAGGATTATCTATTGCAGCACTTGACAAGTCTCAATCTGTATTAGCTATCCAAGAAGGTCTATCACAGTTTGGTACAGCACAAAGCTACTTATCATTCTTGGGAGTTCCTCTAAGAAGAGTTGACGCACTTCTAAATACCGAATCTGCGGTAAGTTAATTTTTTATTACTAAAGGAGATCTAAAATGATTACAGATAGTCTGCTCAGAGTGAGCGAAGATCAAGCAGTTACTTCTACTGCATACTCAACTAACACTGTTGATTTAAGTGTTGCTAGAGATGTTGGTGAAGGTACTGCTTTGTACATGAATTTTGCTTTAACAGAAGCATTTGCAAACGGTACAAACATTACTTTTCAAGTAGTTACTAGTGCTAACGCTAACTTATCTAGTCACGATGTTATTGGTAGTAGTGATGCAATTGTGACAGCAAGTCTTACATTAGGTAAGAACATTGTTGTACGCATTAATCCAGACATTGCTGGTAAAGGTAANAGATACCTTGGTGCAAGATATGTTGTATCTGGTACTATGAACGCTGGTAAAGTTACTGCTGATATAGTAGAAACAATNGGTGACGGTCAGAAGTACTATGCTTCCGGCTTTACCGTAGCTTAATAAGGAGCAACCTATGCCTATTTACAGAGCAAAAGTCAAGTGTTTCGTTGGTCAATCCATGCGTGAAGCTGACGAAGAGTTTGAATATAATGGAGAGTTCAATAGTAATATTGAATTAGTTGGTGGAACTGAACCTGATTTACCTGTGGCGTCAAACACAACCGTATTGTCAGATGATGTTCAACCAACTGTTCAATCCATTGATTATGAATCAATGACTAAAGCAGAACTCGAAATTTATGGTCGTTCTATTGGTGTGGAGCTCGATAGAAGACAAACAAAAGAAACTCTTATTAATCAACTTGTAACAGCTAGTAAATAGGTATTGGTCTTCTTAATTTTTTACAGGGGGCTAGTAGTAATACTGCTAACCTCCTATTTTTATAGGAGATGTAATGGCAACTGAAATAGATATTTGCAACCTTGCCTTGGCACATTTAGGCGATGATGCAACTATTGCTTCGATAAAACCACCAGAAGGTTCTGCTCAAGCGGAACACGCTGCAAGATATTATCCTATAGCAAGAAACAGTTTGTTAGAATCGCATACTTGGAATTTTGCTGCAAAACGTGCAAGTCTAGCAACTACAACTAATACTATTGAACAGTGGGAATATGCATATGTAGCACCTGCTGACATGATGACACCTGTCGCAATAATATCTCCTACAGCACAAAACGATTACTCTACAAGAATGTCTTCTGGCGATACACCGGGAGGTATTACATCTAATTATTCTCCAACAATAGTGGCTGGTCATTATACACCTCAACAATTTGCAGTTGAAGGAATTTATATTTATAGCAATCAAGAAAATGCATTATTAAGATATCAATCACTAGTAACTGATTCAACAAAATTCTCACCATTGTTTGTTGTTACTTTGTCTTGGCATTTGGCATCTATGTTGGCAGGGCCAATAATTAAAGGTGATCAAGGTATGGCACAAGCAAAAAGATGTACAGAAATGATGCGTAATTATTTGGCAAGTGCAAAACAACAAGACAATCTACATAGAGATATAACAGTAGAACATATTGTGCCTTGGACATCTGGGAGGTAATTAATGCCAAACACACGCACTTTTCTTAAATCATTTTCTAGTGGTGAAATATCACCAGAAATGGCAGGTCGTATTGATGACAGTAAATATCAACAAGGTGCAGCAACTATGCGTAATTTTATTGCTAAACCACAAGGGCCAGCAGAAAACAGACCGGGGTTCTTTTTTGTAAAAGAGGTAAAAGATTCTACAAAACAAACAAGACTAATACCATTTAGGTTTAATGTGTCGCAGACAATGGTTATAGAAATGGGTGAAGAATATTTTAGATTTCATACGTTAGGTGCAACATTACAATATACAGATGGGTCAGCATGGAGCAGCAGTACTAATTATTCTATTGGCGATATAGCAAAACATAACAACGTAAATTATTACGCTAAGACAGCACATTCAAATAGCACACCACCTAACTCTACAAATTGGTATGCATTGCCTTCTGACATGACATATGAAGTGCCGTCACCATATCAGGAATCAGAATTGTTTGATATAAAATTTGTGCAATCTTCTGACGTTATGACGTTAGTGCATCCTAATCATGAACCGGCAGAACTAAGAAGATATGGTGCAACATTATGGCGTTTTATTGATATAGATTTTACCGCAGCAATATCTGCACCAAGTGGGTTNTCTGTTACTGCNTATATGCCTTCTTCAGCAAGTAACAACTCTGATACAAACGANGATCATACATATGTTGTTACAACATTAGCCAGTGANGGAGTACAAGAAAGTGCAGCATCAAGTACTGCTACTGTATCTAACAATATTTTTGTAACAGGAGCNAAAAATACTATTACTTGGAATNAAGTAACAGGTGCATCTAGATACAGAGTATATAAAGAACAAGGTGGATTATTTGGTTTTATTGGTGAAAAAGANCACGATTCATCAAGCAATCCAAGCACATATAACATTGTTGATAATAATATTGCACCAGATTTTGCTATAACACCACCAAGATACGAAACTATATTTTCTGGTACAAATAATTTTCCTAATGCTGTTTCTTATTTTGAACAACGTAGAGTNTTTGCTGGTACTAATAATGAACCACAAACTATATTTATGACTAGGTCAGGTACAGAAAGTGATATGTCNTTTAAATTACCAATACGAGATGATGACCGTATTAAATTTAAAGTTGCTGCTCGTGAAGCAAACAGAATAAAACATATAGTACCGTTGACGCAATTGTTATTTATGACAGAAGCTGCGGAGTGGAGAGTAACATCTGTAAACAGTGATGCAATAACACCTACATCTATAGCAGTAAAACCACAATCATATGTAGGAGCTAATGATACGCAACCTGTAGTTGTTAATAACAGTATGGTTTATATTGCAAGCCGTGGTGGTCATGCAAGAGAACTAGGTTATAACTGGCAGTCCAATGGTTTTATTACTGGTGATTTATCTATAAGAGCAGCACATTTGTTCGATGGTTTTGATATTACAGATATGACTTTAGCTAAAGCACCAACACCAATTGTTTGGATGATTAGTACAAGCGGTAAATTAGTAGGTCTTACATATGTACCAGAACAGCAAGTAGGAGCGTGGCATCAACATGATACTGATGGTACATTTGAAAGCGTTACAACAGTAGCTGAAGGTAGTGTAGACGCAGCATATTGCGTAATTAAAAGAACTATAAATGGCAATACAAAAAGATATATAGAACGCATGGGTACAAGAGATTATGCATCGCAACGTGATAGTTTTTTTGTAGATTCTGGATTGACTTATAACGGTACAAATACAAACAACTCACGCACTGTAACTATAACAAGCAGCGGTAATTATACAAAAGGTAGTTCTGTTACTTTAGAATTTCCATCTTCTATACCTGTATTTAAAGTAGGCAGTAATGGTCTAACTACAGATTTAAATGATGCAATAGTAATTGTAGATGGTACAGAAACATACAGATGTGATATTACAGCTATTGCAGATGACCATACTGCAACTGTAAAACTTGATCGTGATTTGCCTAGCAGTTTACAAAACACAGCAATAACTACATATGAAATAGCAGAAAAAACATTATCTGGGTTAAGTCATTTAGTGGGCAAAACAGTAAGCATATTAGCTGACGGTGCTGTACATCCAACTAAAGTTGTAGATAGTAATGGCAGTATTGTTTTAAATCGTGCAGCTAGTGTTGTACACATAGGTTTACCTTATGTATGTGATTTACAAACGTTGCCATTAGCATTGCAAACAGAAGCTGTTGGTCAAGGTCGTGTTAAAAATTTAAACCATGCTTGGCTGCGTGTGTTTGAAAGTTCTGGTATATTTGTAGGCCCTACATCAGAAAAATTAACAGAAGCAAAACAACGTACAACAGAACCATATGGATCACCACCAAATTTAAAAACAGAAGATATAAAAATAATGCTTACTCCTTCTTGGCAAGATTACGGTCAAATATTTATTAGGCAAACAGATCCGTTACCATTAACAGTTGTTGGAGTTACCTTAGAAGTATCTATTGGTGGATAGTGTAACCGTAAACCGATAAACTGTTTGTATAGTATAAAAATAAGTAGGTGTTGAACTTATGGCAATAAACTGGAAAAGTTGGGATACAGTAGGCGGTGTAATGTCTATAGGCGGTACTGTAACAGGTCTTATTGGCAATTGGGCAGAATCAAACAGGCGAAAATACGAAGCAGAAAGTGCAGGGTTAACTCTTGAACATCAAGAAGACATGGCAAAAATTAATGCTGATATGTTGGAAATGGAAGCACAGCAAGTATTTAGAGCATATAACAGGCAAATAATGACAAAGACAATGGCAGCAGGGTTAAAAGAAGGAAAAGCTAAAACAAGTTTTGCTGCACGAGGTATAACTCTTGGATACGGTAGTGTTGCTAATGTCTTTGCATCAGATGCTGTAATGAGAGAACTAGATAAGATAACTATGAATAGTAATAGAGTTAGGGCTGCAAACCAAATGAGAACAAGAGGAGTGCAAGCTGATATTAGGTCAGATATGTTAGGTGTATCAGCAAGTAATATGTTTGCTACTGCATCAACTGTTAGTCCATTTTTAAACATGACAAGCACGCTTATGTCGGGTGTTGGTGATTTTGCAGCAAACAAAGGTTATGGTTTAATTCCCGGACTTGAATAATTATGGCAACAGTACCTTTACAGCAAACACCTACAGAACAAATAGACACTGGTGGAACACCATTATTTTCTGCAACTAATATACAGCCAGTACAAGATACAGGTGTTGCACAAGATATAGGACGTTTAAGTAATGCACAAAAACAATTTGCAAAAATAGCAGCAGATTTACAAGATCAGCATGATGACATTAAATCAAATGAAGCGTATAGAGGATATCAAGAAGAAGCAGATGTAAAAGTAAATGAATATTTAAGTTTGCAACGTGGTGATGCCATAGCAACAGTAGGCTATGACGAAGAGACAAATAAACCTATAACTGCATATGACAAATTAGTAAATGATTTAGAAGAGATATCTAATAAATATTTAGAAACATTAGATAACAGTAGTCAAAAACAAATATTTAACGACAAATATTCTGCGTCAAAACGTATATCAGTAAATAGTGCTAGTAAACATTCTCTTAAACAAAGCAGATTAAAATTAACTGAAGAAGCAGAATCAAACGTAAATATAGCCAAAAGAGGTGCAATAAATAGTTTTGAAAGTTTTCAAGAAGAAAATGGAGATTATCAAATTAATTATTACAGAGGACTTTTAGAAATAAAACGTCTTGCAGAGTTAAATGGTCAAAATACAGATATTAATAAAGGGCCATTAAATTCAACATATTTAGAAGCAGTGCAAACATACAACGATGAAGTAATGAAAGGTGTTGTAGACGAACTAAATAAATTACCCGGTGGACATCAGTTGGCAAAGCAATATGTACTTATGCATAAACCAAAAGAAATAAAAAATGTAGTTACTGAATTAGAAATATATATTAAAGATAAGCATAAAGATTATAATGGTGAGCAATGTGTTAATGCCGTTTTAACTTCTAATGGTAATCAAAACTCTGGTAATTTTTTAGACCAAACAAAAAAATTAATGTGTCTTAAAAGCAATCATCATGAAGATGATGGCACAGGTGCGTCTGTTTATGATGGTCACCATAGTGACAAAGTAAATATTGCAGGTCAAACGCAACAAAACAATATTGATACGTTAGAAAATATAAGAAACGAATCAAAATTTTATAGGTTAGATTCTAATGCAACATTAATAAATGAACACCAAACAACACATTTATTTGCCATACAACATTTAGGTGTTAAAAAAGCAGACAGTTTATACACAAAAGCTAAATCTAGTTTAGAAATAGATACAGTTAAATACAAAGAAGATGCAACATATGCAAAACAAATTAATGAAAAAATAATAGACAATTACAATAAATTAATTATTGAAGAAGCCAACAAATTATATGGAGGAAATGACCGTCTTGTTGGTTCTAGATACATGGGTAAAGATGGACAACCAAATGAATACACAGCTAATATTGCTAATGATTTGGAAATAATAAAAAAAGGTATTAACTACGATGGTGATTTTACAAGTGACGTAGATTTTATTACAGGATTACGTCCGTTAGAAGTTTTAAAAGCAGAAATAAAACAAACAATATTAGATCCAAAACAACAAGAATATGCCTTACAAGATTTAGAAATTAAATACAAAAAAATAAGTAGTGAAGGTACAAAAATTTATAACGAAAATTTAAACGCTGCAAAAGAAATAGCATTTGCAGAAGAAGGTGGTTGGAAAAATTTAGAAGCAAACGGAATAAAAATAGAAAATTTTAGCGAAAGCGATCAAGAGTTATTAAAAAAAGGACAGCCAGAAGAATCAGATTTAGATACCATAATTGAACTAGAAAAAAATCCAGTAGAAGTAGCAACTAATTTACCTGCATATAGTCAATTGCTATCGAAATCAGATTATTTAGGTTTAAAAAATTATGCAAACTCTTTGCGTTCAGAATCTTCAACTGGTAGTGCAACTGCTGATTCAACCATGTTTGAT
>JGI25132J35274_1000332_pt1 | contig 12685 bp, 15 predicted proteins | sample ETNvirenome_6_30_FD_35274 | JGI IMG/M metagenome (IMG submission 35274)
GGTTTCCGCATCGCGAAAAAATGGCATGACCAAACCTCGAAAGGCTAACACACACAAAGCCAACGACTTATGGACTGTCAAAATGATCGCCGAGAAATTGGAGATTACGAACGATCAAGTCCGCAATCTTGTTTCAACCATTCCGGTCGCCGCAAGCGACGGAAAGGCAAACCTTTACAACCCGAAAGATGTCCGCGCCGCGGCCCGAGCCAGAACCAAAAAGAACGAAGCGAAAAGCGGATCGCGTGAGTTCTATGAGATTGAAAAGCTCAAACAACAGATCCGAAAGCTGTCAGTCGAAGCAGACACGGCCGAGGGTCGAGTCATACCCAAGGAGCAAGTTCACGCGGGCTTTTTTCGCTTTGGTTCTCAGGTGAGAAACAACTTGCTTGAGATGGTCGAAAAGCTTCCCCCGCTTTTAGCTGGTCAAACACCGGATCAAATGCAGGTCCGCCTGAAAGAATACGCCGAGGGCGTTCTTGATACCTTGCGAAATCACGAATATTCCGACCAGTGAACATCAACGAATTAATGAACGATGTTTCGCGGGCTTGCTACAACCCGATCGAAACGGCATCGGTTTACAGATGGGCCGAGGATTCGTTGAGGCTTCGCGATAGCCCTTACGGGAACCAGTTTAAGCCGGACGAAACGCCTTGGCTCAAGGAGCCTCTTAGGTGCATTTCTGACCCGACGATCGAGACGATTGTCCTCAACTGCGCGGCTCAGTGTGGGAAGACAGTCTCGATGCAAGTCGCCTCTGCTTGGGCTCTTGCCAACTACCCCGGGCCGACGATGCTGGTTATGCAGGATGAGAGTTCGACCTTGGACATTGCCAAGCAGAGAATGATTCCGATGATCGAGTCATGCGAGCCGCTTCGAAAACAATTCCCCGAGAACCGGCACATGAAAACGAACACCGAGATTTTCTTCGCGTCGGCAACCTTGAAGATGGGCGCGGCAAATAACAACTTTCTTCGGTCTTGGTCAATCCGTTGGATGTTTGGGGATGAGTGTTCCGCGTGGAAGCCGGGCATGATGAAAAGAGCCCGGGCAAGGACGGTCCGCTATTGGAACCGCAAGCTCTGGTTTAGCTCTACACCCGAAGCCTTTGGCGATGATTTCGATCTCGAATACCGATCGGGCACTTGTGAACAGTGGGCTCTAAAGTGCCAAAAATGCGGCGAGTTGTTTGTTCCTGACTTTTACAAGTGCCTAAAATGGGAAACATCGGACGACACCAAACCGGGCGGAGAATGGGACTTTGAAAAGGTCGCTGAAACCGTTCGGATGGAATGCCCTCATTGTCAGCACCTACACGAAAACAACGAAACAGTTTGGCGGGCAATGGTTAACGGAGGCGGATACATTGCCGAAAACGACAATCCGACCCCAAAGGTTCGATCGTTTTCCTTTAATCAATTGACGCTTCCTCCCTCGGTGATGCCTTGGGCTTCGCTTGTTGTGGACTTTCTCAAGGCGAAACGACAAGCGGCCTCGGGCTATTTGTCGCCTCTAAAGGAGTTTGTCACCCTTCGACTTGCTCAACCGTGGAAGGAATCCGAACACATTGACACAGAGAGCATCGTCGCCGCGTCATACGATCCGGCCGGGGATTGGGAGGATGAGGCGCATCGATTCATGACAATCGACTGTCAAAAGGATCTCGAGTTGTTTTATGTCGTCATCCGCGCTTGGGCCATTGGCGGAGGGTCTCGCCTGTTGACCTTCAGGCGTTGCCATTCATTTGACGAGTTGCGGGCGCTTCAATTGGAATACAAGGTTGCTGATTCAAAGACATTCATCGATACGGGTTACATGACCGGATCAGTCCTTTCTGAAGCTTCAAAATATCACTGGATCGGCATGAGGGGAACCGACCTCGAGAACTTTCAACACTCAACGCCCGGCGGTTTTGTTCGTCGTCTCTACTCAAAGCCGACCCGCGTCAATCCCGCATCGGGCCGCGTCTCTCCTCCTGTTTTCCGTTGGAGCAACCCCGGCGTGAAGGACTCGCTTTTGATGCTTAGAACTGGCAGGTCGCATCCGTGGGAGATTTGCGACCTTGGGGATCTTGCCGAGGAATACGCGCGACAACTGGACAGTGAACGAAAACGAGAGGTGCAGGACAAACAAGGCCGCGTCAAACTGGTTTGGCAGCGATACAGGCGGGACAATCACGCGCTAGATTGTGAATGCATGAATCTCGTTGCCGCATACATCTGCAAAGTGTTCAGGGATCAAGAGTAATTTCACTTTTTACCCATCATATTGATGGGAGATGTCCGGCCTTTTTTACGCCTTCAAACTGATGATTGGCTTTTACTGCTAAAGTCTCGAGTCGCTCAAGCGATTTTGGACAACAGCACAACCGTAAGCTTTTCTAATTCTTCCCAGAGCGGATCGAAGCAAACGGTCCTCCCTCCCGCTGAGTTATCCGCTCAGTTGACCGACGTTTTAATCGAAAAAAGCCTTGTCACCGGAACCAAGCGAACCCGGATGACATTTGCCCGATTTGGACGATGAGCCTCCTTGATCACAACGGGCGACCGATCTCGACGGATTCAGCCCCCAAAAAACGCGGTTACGTGAACAACTATTATCGCGGCGCTGAAATCAACCGGTATCGCTCCGCGCTTAACTGGCACACGGCCGATGTAGGAACCACTCTCAACAAAAGCGTTCGTCGGCGATTGTTAGGATACGCGCGGTGGATGTTTGTAAATAGCGGGGTCTGTCGTGGCTCAATCAATGATCTGGCGCGTTACTCGGTCGGAAACGGGCTAATTCCTCAAAGCAATTCCGAACACGCCAACGAATACGAATCCTTCTTTTCTCAATGGGCGAAAGTTGCCGATCTGGGCAACACTTTCACCTTTTGGCAGATGCAACGCCTTGCATCGGTTCGGCTAGATGTCGACGGTGATCTCGGCTTTCTGTTCGTTAAAAAGCCATTTCCACAACTGCAAATTGTTGAGTCGCACAACATCGAACACGACGGTTTCGACGTAGGTGATCACGATGGGGTTTACGCAAGCGCCGCGGGTCGTCCTACTGCCTACAGTGTCCGAGACGGTGAAGACATCCGCAAGGTTTCGGCAAACGATTTCCACCTCGTTTTTGAGCCGGATCGCGTTGGACAGCTTCGGGGGGTTACCTCGTTGGCACATGCGACCGATCACATTCGCGACGTTATCGAGTTGCTGGATTACGAAAAGGTCGGGGTCAAAATGTCTTCGGCCATTGGCGTAAGTCTGCAAACCGCGTCGGGCTCGGCCGATGATGGAATGTCGCTTGTCGAATCTGGATACAGTCAGGCAGACACCGGAACGGTTCCTTGGGACACCTTTCAGGCCGGCATGATTCCAAGACTTCGCCCGGGGGAATCACTTGAATCATTTGCATCGAATAAACCGAGCCCAACTTTTCAAGGGTTTTTGGCTTGGATCCTTAAAGAAGTCTCAATCGGTCTCGGTTTGCCTTACGAATTTATCGTTGATCCAGCCGGGCAAGGGACGGCAAGCCGCTTCATTCTCGAGAAAGCTCAAAGACGCTTTGAGGAACGGCAATATTGCATCAAAAAGTTTTGTGACCGTGTTTGGTCTTGGGTCATCGCTTCGGCCATCAAGCGCGGCGATCTTCCTCCAAGCGAAAACTTTTGGTCGGTGCGTTGGCAGACTCCCAAAAAGATCACGGTCGACGCCGGCCGAGAAGCCAAGTCCAACCTTGACGCTTTAAAATACGGCAATCGAACCCTGTCCGAAGACCTCGGCGAGCGTGGGCAGGATTGGCAAAACGTGAGAGATCAGATCGAACGCGAGGCCGACGATCTGCTTGCTCGAGCAAAGCGGCTTAGTGAGGAACACGGGGTCAGCCTCGATACCGCGGTTTCTCTTATTTCGCAACGTACTCCAAACCCGACTTTCAACGATGAAGCATCATCTGATTAATAAAATCAAATCCGATTTGTGGGCTATTCGCCCTGATTACTTAACGACCCTGTATCATGCCGCGTTGGATTTCGACGGATCCGGCAACGCGTCCAACTCGCGAGGATATACCGTCGAAGGGTCAACCGCTGTCGTCCCCATCTACGGGGCTCTTGGAAAAAACCTCAACGAATTCGAAGCGTTGTTTATGACTGATTACAACGACATCGAAGCGGCTTTAATTGAAGCCGAGAATGACGAATCAGTTGAGACAATCCTTTTAGACATCAACAGCCCGGGCGGAACGATTCAAGGATTGCCCGAATTGGTTAACTACATGCGGACCATTGAAAAGCCGCTTGTAAGCTACACCGATGGAATGATGGCTTCGGCGGCTTACTGGTTAGGCACTGTCTCCCCTCACTTGTTGATTTCTCAAACCGCGGAGGTTGGATCGGTCGGGGTTTATGTGGCATTGCTTGACGAGTCCAAAGCCCTTGAGATGCAAGGCTATAAGGTCGAAGCAATTTCAGCGGGCAAATACAAACTCGATTACTCCGGGTATGAGCCTTTGAGCGACGAGGCCCGGGCTAGACTTCAAGCAAACGTCGACAAATGGCACGGACGTTTTAAGGCCGCGGTTCGAGTTAATTACCCCGTCGATGATGAATACCTCGAGGGACAAACTTTCGAAGGAGAGGAAGCTCTCGAGGTTCAAATGGCAAGCGGCCTTGTGGATAGCCTTTCCGATGCCCTCCTACTGATCAACGAATAATTTCACTTTTCATCCTCATTATAGAGATGAAAACCATTCTTAACCTGATTCAGGCAAACGCCGAAATCGCTAACCTCAAGAAAGAACTTGAGGCAAGCGCCGCAAGCGTTGAGCAAATGAACGCAAGCGTCGAAGAGCTTAAAGCCTCTCACGCAACCGAGCTGGAGCAAATTAAAGAAGCTCATTCGGTCGCATTAAAAGACGCAAACGCCAAGGTCGAACTTCTGACCGAGGCAAACGAGATTCTCGAGAAAGAGCAAAAGAGCGCATCCGAGCAAGCTGTCCAAGTGCTTGCATCGGTTGGCGTAGAGCAACCGGTCGAGGAAGCCGCCCCAGAACCCGAAGTTGAACAATCAATCGACGAACTGTGGGCCGAATACAAGGCGATTAAAGACGCAAAAGAGCGCCGCGCCTTCTACACCGAAAACATAAAACCTCGACTGTAAAGCAATGCCTACCAACACCTTAAACGGCATCAATCTGGCGCAAATAGCCGAGTCCACTTTGGACTACATGAGCTATGAGTTCGCCCCATTGAATGCCATCACCCGAGATTTCTCGGAAGACGTCGCCCAACAAGGCGAATCGGTCACCACTCGAGTCCCCGCGTCTGTAAGCGCCGTGGATTTGTCCAGTGGTTATACTGCCCAAAACTCCGTGACAACTGCAAAGGCTATCAACCTCGATTCGTTCTTCGGTTACGTTTACGGGTTCAGCGATGCGGAAGTTAGTAAAGCTGGAAACTTCGATTGGCTTAAAAACATCTTTATGGCTCCGGCTCTTGAAGCTGTTCAGAACAAGCTGATGGATAGCCTCGGGGCACTGATCACGACTTCCACATTTACCAACACGCCGACCACACAGGCAGCAAGCGGTTTCGATGCCGATCATGTGGCCGATCTGGCAGCAAGTCTCAGCAACCAGAAGGCCCCACGTTCGGAAAGAGCCTTGGTCTTGGGAAGTTCTTACGTCTCAGCACTCCACAAGGACACCGCGATCGTTGACGCATCCCAGTATGGAGATGATCGAGGAATTAAGAATCATGCTGCGATGCGTGTTCACGGATTCGACATCTATGAATACAACGACATTTTGGCAAACGGCACCAGTTACGTCGGCGGATACGCTTTGCATCCTTCGGCTTTGATTATGGCCGCCCGCCAACCTGCGACACCTTCAGACCCCGGTCTAGATGTGGTTAACACGTTGACTCCCAACGGGATGCCTATCCAATTTCGGTCGTGGTATGATCCCGATGGGGGTCTTTACAAAGTCTCCCTTGGTGTTCTTTACGGCGTGGCAGTCGGGAACACGAATGCGTTGACCATTGTAAAAACACAGTAGTTTAAAAAATTAACATATGCCAAGTAACACGCTATCGGGGATCTCGCTTGATGCGATCGCCGACAAAACTCTAGACGTTCTTTCGAGTCGCTTCTTTGAGCTTTCAAGGTTCACAAGAGATTTCTCGACGGACATCAAAGACAAGGGCGCGTCTGTCAAGACGAGGCTTCCCGGTAGCGTGTCGGCTGTTAATCTGGACAGTGGTTACACTGCCCAAAATTCAAGCACGACCGAAAAAACGATCACACTCAGCGAATACCGCGGGTATGTGATCGGGCTAAAGGACAAAGAGGTTAGCTTTGCAAAGTCGGTTGAGTGGCTTGAAAATATTTTAATCAAACCGGCCGTCGAAGCTACTGTTCGAAAAGTGGTCGACGACTTGTTGAGTTTGGTCACGGCTTCGAGCTTCACAAATGCCATTACGGTAACGGCTCAAAACTTTGACTCAGACGATCTTGCCGATGCGGCAGCGACCCTCTCAAACAACAAGGTCGGAAAGTCTTTGCGATCCGCTCTGGTTGGCTTTGATTACTTTTCATCACTGCAAAAGGATGAGGTTCACATAACCCCGGCCAAGGCATACGGAGGCCCGCAAGCGATCCAAGATCATGACGCGCACATGATCCACGGAATCGATGTGACCGGTTACGAGGGCATTCCATCGAACAGTGAAAACCTCGAGGGAATTATCGCCCATCCAAGCGCCTTGTTGATTGCAGCAAGAACCCCGGCGCTTCCTCCGGGTCCAAGGGTGGACAGCGTGAACCGAATCACCGAACACGGGCTTCCTCTGCAATTTCGCCACTGGTATTCAAGAAATTTAGGCTTACACAAAATCAGCGTTTCGGTCCTTTACGGAACAAGTGTCGGCTTGGGCGATAGCTTAATCAGAATCAAAAGCGCATAAATTTAAGAAAATGATAGTCAAACCATCCTTCACGATTGGAATCAAGGAATCGGGCGAAATCGACATTTTGAAGATCGGGTCCGCCGAGGATTGCAAGGAGACCTTGCTTGATGAAACCAAAACCCCATCGGGCAAATATGTTCAGTTGCAATATTACAGAAAGCCTCCGTACAGCAAGCGGCGCGACATCAAGACTCAGGCCGCGGAGGCAACACCCAAAAAGAAACGCGGACGCAAGTCCGAGGAATAATCATACCCGTCTCAAGCTGGCTTGACATCGCCTCGTCTGCAAATGCGCGGGCGAGGCGTTTTTAATCAATGGCAACCTTACGACTAAAAGAATTTAGAAGCGATTACCTTTACGAATTCGCGTGGTCCAATGCCATTGATACGTGGTTCTCGATTGACTCGACATCCGATGGGCAATACATCGAACTACCTGTTGACGGAACAAACCGGATTGTCGTTCGGGTTACATCAAATCAAGCTGAATTTGGCGCGAAGGCATACTTGATCCAAAAGGGCATTTTTAACCCGATCATTCCGGCCACGGTTTGGATAAATTACAAATATGTTTATCTAAACGTAACCGATGGATCTGGGACATTTCGGGCCGACTCCTACGCCAACAACTACTCGGACCCGGCTCATGCCTTGGTTGAATCGGGCTCGATTATCGACCTTCAAGCTTTCAATCAGCAAGTCGATCTCGAGCGGCAAATCGGGGTTGTGTTTGATTACAACGGAACAAAGCTTCGAGGCACAACAACAAGCCGGACCGATTCAAAGAACCTCGAGGCGGGAGGATATGTGGAAGGGTTCGAAGCTATTTTGACAACATCACGTGAGCAGTGGGTCAAGGCTGGAACAAGTCCAATCCTTGGCGCTTCGGTGAAGCTTGCGGGTGTAAAATACCGCATCGCAACAATAACAATAAACGGGGGCCATTTTGATTTGGCCTTGTCAAAACACCGTGGCAGTTGATCTAGCACTTGACGAAAAAGCCTTCAGCGAAAAGCTAAAGCAATACATGAGGTATTCGTCGAAAACGCTTGCTGAAGCCTTAAATCATAGGGCCGTTAATATTAGCTTTAAGGCTATTCGGCACACTCCAGCGGCAAAAAAGGGAAAAGTTAAAAGCGACATGCTTAAAACAAGCTCGGTCGCGCCCGGGGTGCCGCTTGGTGCGATTATGGTTCAAAAGTATCTAGGCAACAAAAAGCCAAGATATGCAACGACTTATCAAAAGCTCGACGGCAAACACGGAGCAAAACCTTTTTCGCCGAGGGATCCCGGCTTTTCAGAGAACATGCGGCAAGCAGTCGAGGATCTTATTGACTACCGAAACTGGTCTCGGGGTTACATCAAGGCGGGTTGGTTTGGTGTTATTCGCGCTTTGCGAAGCGTTCAAAGGATTAAGCGCAAAGGCCCGAAAAGTGTCAAAGCCGGCCCAAAGGCATTGAGGCAAGGCAAGGCAAAGCCCGCAAGGGATGGATTTAGTCCGAGGGCAATCATTGAGAACTACGTTCCCGGGGCCGCTAAGATCGGGGCAAACGCACTAGGAAAAGCGATGCAAGACGATATTCGCGACATGAGCAATTACTTGATTGCAAAACTTAAAGGCAAAGCCGAGGCCGGCGATCGGGCATACAAGCGACTTGCCACACAAAAGGCGACATCCCGATTCCTTCAAACATATTTGGGGCACACAAAAACCTTTCGTTAAACGATGAACATTCGCAAGGCATCCGAAAAAGCTTTTGCCGCTTATTTGAGCGACTTTGTAAGTTGCAACATTTACGAAGCGTTTAGGGGTGAAATTGTCGAGCATCCTTGCGCCATTGTTTCTTGCTCGATTGGTCAGGAAATGCCGCTTGATTCTGGCAACTTCGAAGTGTCGACCGACATCATAATTCACGGAAGCATTGACGANGCTATNCCAAACGCAACCGATCAAGTCGATGCAATTGTCGACGGTGTAAATGATGCCGTTCGAAACATTGACCTTCCANCCGAAGCAAGCGCAAAGCTNNATGATTTTACCGTTTTCGGGGTCATGTCTAAAGAAGGGCCGACAACCGAATTCGACAACGACGAAAACATTGTTTCGTCAGTTTTTAAACTCACAACATTAAACGGAAACATTGATATTTAAAAATTATGGCTACTGTAAGCAAAGGATCGTCGGTGCCTTTTGGCATTGGAAGCGGATCGGCAAAGCTGATCAAGTTTGAAAGCGGAACTGAAGGCAAGGTTTTCTTGCAGGATGTTCGATTGTCAATCTCCTCGTCGTCTCAGGAAATTATGGACGGCAACGGAGAAGTCACCGGCAAAATCTTTTTTGATAAAAGAAAAACTTTAAGCGCGACAATGTTCTGGACTGCAAACGGAAACACCCAAACAGCCGAGGCGGGTTTTGCTCAAGATGTAGAACCCGGGGACGAGTTGATTTTAAATTACTCCGAATGGTCTGAGGTGAACAGCGATCAAGCGGACAGCCTCACAGGCAACCCCGCAAACGGAACCGGTAAGTTTTGCATCGATACAATTGAGAAAGTTCGCACTGCCGGCGGCATTGCCGAATTCAGCATCACGGCCGTCGAATACGTTGCAGACCTGACTTGATGCTCTGGATCTCCACAATCGAGCCAAGTCCATACAGGATCGAGGGGTTTGACCTTGAGCCCCTTAGATTTGGTCATTGCTTGTTGATGGAGCGTTTTGATGAGGGCAAGCCAGAAAACGAGGTTCCGAAACCTGTTGATCTTTGGCGATGGCTTAACATATGCAGCCGATCACACAAGGCAGCAAGGCAATGGTTGACCAAAGATCTGGGGAAACCTTTCAGCCTGTCTCGTTGGTCTTTTATTAGGACAATGAAAAATCAAGACCGATTTCTTGCAGCTTTGGGTAATTGGTCGGACTACATGCATGAAAACACGGCGACGCCTCAAACCTTAAACCCAGTTAGTTCGGGAGAAACACAAAGCGGGGTTCCTCGTTTGCAGTGGCTTTGGAATACCGCAATTACTCAATTGAACTACAATCCGCTTGAATTGTGCGAAGCTCAGTTTGGACAATTGGTTTGGAGCGTTCTTGCAATGAGCGATCAAAACGGTTCGATTCGAATTATTGACGACAAACTCGAAAAAGTTTTTGACGATTTAAAATGTCAGTCTTCAGCTTAAAAGGAATACTAAGCCTTGACGGTAGCAAGTGGCGAGGTGGGCTTGACGCCGCCCAACGTCAAACAAAGCAGTTTGCAAAAACTTTTGCGATCGGCGTCGGAACCATTTTAAAAGCGCACCTTGTAACAGCTTTAAAAGACGCTTTTCTTGATGGTTACAGGCAAGTAATGAATTCGCTTGATAAGGCCGCAGGCATTAGGGACAGGGCAACAAGGATCGGCGTTACTCCAGAGCATATGCAAGGACTTGACTACGCGGCAAGGCAATCTGGAGCAACGGGCGAACAAGTGGTTGCCGCGGTCAAGGGGCTGGCAAAAACATTGCAAAGAGCCCGAGAGATGACGACCGATCCACTGACTGGGGCTTCGGTCCGTAAAGATCAAGCAATCTTCGACACCTTTCAAAAGTTTAAACTGACAACAAAGGAAATCGATCAGATGTCGGGGGCGTATATTTTTCAACGCATATCTGAAAACGTTCGCCTTGGCGCAAATCAGCAGGACAGGAGCGCCGACTTGCAAAAGCTAATGGAGGAGGCCGGCGATGCTTTGGTTCCGATGATGCTTGCAAACATACCCAAAACAATTCAGGAGGCTAAGGCCAAAGGCGTGATTGCCGGATCTGCGGGGTTGTTGTCTGCTGCCGGCTTGAGCGATTTTAAAACTCAAGAAGAGGAAAAAGCCTTTGCAAAAGCCATCAACGCGGGAACGTATGGAAAAGATCTACTGCAAACTGCGATGGATGCAAAAACCCTTTATGACACCACGTCGTTGCAAATGATGCAGGGGGCCGGATACGTGAACAATCGAATAGACAGAGCCGGCTTTGCTTATTCCCCCTTGATGGATGCTTTTGGTTTGGGCGGTGTAAGTAATGCGATTAAAGATTTAGACACCACATTGACAACCCGAGGGGTTAAAATCTTGGAGGAATAATGGCAGTTGTTTCTAAATACAGTCCCGGGATGAACGCGGCCCCGCTTGTTTCAATTGAAAGAAACTGGACGCGTGAAAATGGTTGGTCGTCTGTCTTCACATACACCGGGCCGTTCTCGGTAATTGATGGACTTCGGAACAATTCGTCGGTTGTCGGCGGCGCTTCTAATATCAGCGTAAGCAAGGACAAGAATCTTGGAACCCTTCGCGTTTCCTTTCAGAACGACGACAACTCGACGCCCGACGAGTTTGAAGAACAATCCAACACTTGGACGTTCACCCCATACGAAAACCAACGCGACCTTGCCCTTGCCCCAAAATACTACCCGGCCCGCAAATACGAGGAAGGGTTTCTTGACCGCGTAGAGCAAGCCGTTGAGCAATATCGAAGCGATATTAAAACAGCCATTGCGGCGCAGGCTGCGGAAAAGGATGATCCCTTTTACTTGTTCACAACGGACGCTTTAGGGGCTAGTCAAACAAAGGGCAAGCTAACCCGGCCAAGTGCAACGAAAAACGGTATTACCGGGGCTCTTGCTGCTTCTCGCGCCGAGGAATATGCGCGGATGTTGCTCGAGGGTTTTGATTCTTACGACACCTCACGATACACCCTACGCAATCAAATAGTCGTTCCGGCCGGAACATCGGTGACAGTTTCGCACCTTGGCACCGGCTACCAATGGACAAATGATCAGGTCGTCAACGTTGTAGCATCTGGCAACGCGCCGCTTGCACAACGGACAATCATCGGAGATCTAACGACATACTTTGGGGGAACTTATTGGTTGAAGAAAGCGCCGACAATTCAGCAGATCAATAACGGCAAGTTTGAGATTTCAACCGAATATGTAAATTATCAGGCGTATGAATTGCCGACAGAAATCAACCCCGTTTATGTGCCGTGAGATTTCGCAAGCTGACCAAATTTAGTCCCAAGGCAATCTTGCAAGCCATCACCGAGCTTCAAGAGTTCGTTGCAATGCTAATCCCTCGAGAGTCTTCGGGCACACTTCGCACCTTTGGCAGCGGAGGAACCACGGTAAAGGCGAGTAAAGTCGCAAAACAAACCGGTTCGACCACTGTCACGACCAGCGGCAACAATCCAAGCCGGTGGGCTTAATTTCACTTTTCCCCCTCATTATAAAAGGGCTCTAGTCGGCTTGACCGGATATGGAGACACTTCCCCCATTTGGGGCGCTCTCCCCTGCCCTGTTAACTACTTCCTAAAATGGGCACCATTAAGATAATCGGTTTCGATGAGCAAGGACAGGCTCAAAGACTTAAGATCAGAATTGCACGAATTCTCGATTATGATCCTGTTACCTCAACGGACAAAGAGAACATCCGCGAGACTCTTGGCGTTGACGACTCATTGAGCGGCGCTTTTACAACGGATTTAACGACCACGCAAAAACTTGGGGCGGGCACTGCATCCCCATCGCACCCGCTTGAGGTTGCTGGAACCAATGGAAGTTTCAGCATTGCCGCCGATGGCAACACTGCGAGCTTTTCGCGCAACGCATCCAATTACATCGCAGCAACTGCCGACACCAGCAGCAGTCTGGCAGTGCTTGCAAAGCACAGTTTCCAAGTTCACACCGGGGCTT
>JGI25132J35274_1000333_pt1 | contig 12663 bp, 18 predicted proteins | sample ETNvirenome_6_30_FD_35274 | JGI IMG/M metagenome (IMG submission 35274)
GGTTCAACTTTAAATTTTAATTTATTAAAACCCATCTCACTAGTTTCCATCCAAGGAGCTTGTGCAAAATCAGTATTTTCTATACCACCTAACCATTCCATCACTAACAGGGGGTATACAATGTCACCTACATTACGAAAATCCGTATAGTCTTCTGTACCCTCATGTTCCCCAACATTAAAATACTTTAAAACACCGTAATCAGCTTTACCTAATTTATCCCATTGTTTAAAAATATAATCTTTATACTCTGGTTTAACATACTCATCAAAATAAGGGTCAGTAGGAGATTTTTGTTCCATTAAAGAATCAGCACCACCTGTATCAGCAATTGTCTTTAAGAATATGGTTAAAGCACGGTACCTAGAAGAATTTTTTATACTTTCTTTGTCAAAACCACGGACCCCCACATTATCGTATAAACGTAGGTCATTAACCATCTTATTTAGTAGTCTCTTCTCTCTATGGTTTGCATTCCTTGCAAAGTTAATAACATCTGAGGTATCGAACCCACCGAGTATATGAATGAGTGTAAAAAGGGCATTATCGAGTTCTTTGGGTAACGCTTTTGTTATAACGTTTCCTTTATAATCCTCGGTTAATATATCTTTAAATGTGGTATTCATATTATATAAATACTATCATGGTAAGTGTTTATTTCCAGAAAATCTGAATCAAAACCAGACAACTTGCCAAACACAGAGAAATAAGTGTTTTAGTGTTAATACCTTCACCTTTTAGAATCCAAGTAAATAAACTAAAAATAATAATCCCACAAGCAAAAGCTAAAAATCTTTGTGGCCATAATAGACCATCAAATGCAGCAACACCCTGTCTAGTAGCTTCTAAAAATACCCAACTAATAGGGAGTCCAAAAAGAATAAGAACCCATTCATATTTTCTAAAAGAGTCCCACACAAACTGACCATTTAATTGTAACCAAACCATGGTCTGGGCAATAACAAAAAGTAATAAACATAAAATTAAATTTTTCATGCTATAATAATAATAAAATTATATTAATATTTATAGTATATTGCTTATATTTATTTATATGCAAGCTAGCAGCTTTAAAAGCTATTTATAATATGAAAAAAATAATCGTAAAGGAAAGTCAATTAGTTAATATTACTGAGAAGGTAATAAAAGAACAATATTCAGATGACCCAAACGCATTTAATACTGAAGTCCAAGATGTTAGTTTTTACGGGTTAGAAAAATATTTCACCGAGTATAGTGGTCAGGATATGGATGTAACATATACAAACTGTTATGTTAAATGGAGATATGATATGGATGTAAGAAGTTGGGGAATCAAAGACGTGAGTGTTTACACCACTAGTGTAATTATAAATGCAATGGTAGAAATATACGATGAAGATTACACCAAAGTAGAAGTAGAAAAAGAAATCGAATTAATGGTAGACGACATGGGTGGATTTAGTAGTGATGAAGAAGGGAAGTGGCATTACGAAGACCAAATGTCAGATGAATTATTTTCACACAGTGTTTTCCCTACTGGATTAGAAGTAGATTTTAATGAAAAAACAGTCCACGTGTTGTGGAATTAACTATTTAATTATAACAAAGTATTTATAATAAAAGAATATAGAACTATGAAAAAAGAAATATTAAGTGAGATAAACAGAAACCGTGAAATCATGGGTTTAAGTTTAATTAGTGAAGCTTACGAAGTACGAGCGGAAGGTACAATAAAAGATTCTGCAGAATATATAAACAAGTACTTAATGAAAAAAGGATTTAAGGGAGGTCTTAAGTCTATACCAGGATACAACCAACTACAAACATTAATGCAATCTGCTGTATTTAGGACATACCCTCTTGGTGGAGGTAGTGAAGGTAGAAAGTTAGAACCACACAATGTTATACAAGCTATAGTACAACATATGGGTGGTGGTAATGTAAAAAAGGGAGTTAAATTATTAGTAAGAGCTATTAAAGAACAAGGTCAAAAACTTTTTGTTGACCAAAAAACATTACCGGTTAATCTTAGTGGTACACAAATAGCAACACACGGTAATGTTATGCAAAACAAGGTTGATACAGACAGTAGAAGAGCAATGAATAATAAAACTGTACCTAGCACATTAGTAACTTACTTAAATGGTTTTAATATGACAGCATATGCAAATGACGGTGAAATATATGATGTAGAGACTATGGATGATGGTGGGTTCTTAAACTTTATGCAAGGACCTAATGACCCAGGTGGGTTATTAATAATCTACTCTTTATCAAAAGGTATGAAACAAACAGCAGAAACAGATACAGAGGATGAGGTGGAAAAAGGATATAAGGCAACTGGAAGATATGATACCGACTACAAATCTGGAGATTCTACACCAGACCCTAAACTTGTAGCTAAAGCTGTTAACGAGATTGCTCAAATGTTCCCAGCGGATGTTGAGATAGACGTGTTTAATTTACAAGCTGGTGCAAGTGCTAATTGGGGGTCAGAAAAATTACCTAACAGTCAAGGTAAAGGTGATACTGGATACGCTGAAGGTAATGAAGGTAAAAACCAAAAATTAGCTTTTGATAGAGGTAATAAGTTTATGATGGCTGTTAACAAAGGATTAAAAGCTAAAGGACACCCAGGATTTGATAATTATGTTGTAAACTGGAAGGTTGAAGGTCAAAATCAGTCAGACCAATTTATAGATTTAATGTTAAATGTCGATAAAAAAGATAAGGTTAGAACTGTTATAATTAAAACTTCTATAGAAGGTGATAAGGTGGTTAAATCAGGAAAATCAAATCTATTTGGTTTCCTTATCGGTTTAGAATAATAAAAATCATTTTTAATAATATAATAAAAGACCCTTTCGGGTCTTTTTTATTTTGCATGGTAGGTAACATTCATATGAGTACCTCCTTCACTAGGGAAATGAAATACCGTAGTTACAGTAGACTCCACACTATCTAACCAACCAATAACTGTACGGTGAGTCCAAGAATTAATCCAACCATTAACCACTTTAGAAGCTAAATACTCCAAAGTTTCATCATCCGATAAATCAAGTTTAGATTTACTTCTTATTAACTTAAATAAACACTCACCATTAGCTGTAGGTGTAAGTTCTTCGTAAGTTGAGTGTCTCATTGTTTCGAATGAAAGTTTAGCGTTCATCTTTGTTACCTCATAACAATATTCTCTCATATCACCTAAACCAAACTTAGTTATAGTGTTTGGTACCCCATATCCTTTAGTTATCGCGTCCTCTGTTGTTCTATACTCATTAACTTTTTTCCAGATTAAAGAATCTAATTTTGTACAAGTAACAAAATCTTGACTATAAACTGTTAAACTTAAGATACTTAAAAGTGTAATTAATATATTTTTCATTTTATTTTTATTTGTTAGGTTGGTTATTATTATATACGTAAAATTTATCTTTGTAGTTACAACATTTACCTTTTTATTAATGTAAGAATTGGTTAGGTACTTTTTTATTTTCGTCCCAGTCTAAGTTTACATAATATTCTTTATCTCTAATAAATTGGTACACTGATAACGCCACGTACTTACCTCCGTATCTTTTACTTTTGAATACGTACACAGCATTGAAACCTCTTTTCATGTTAATATCTTCCATACCTTCTTTATGAGAAGGAGAATTATCCCAGGCTAGAACTATTTTTTTAGCTATCACATCCACCCCCATCGTTACTCTATCCTCATCACCAATAACCTTAATAGCAATAATCTCAATACCAGGATTACAACCACAATGATAAATCTTTCCACCTGTCTCTAAGTCGTGTTTAGTTAATGTCTCTGCCCATGGAGAAGCTAGGATATTATCCGAGTTAAATTTTACCATGTGTAATCCCAGACTATCTCTGTGTCGGTTTACTTCGTTAAAAACAGCTCGTTCTATAGTAGTGTCTCTGTAGTACTCTTGAGAATAACTTAATAAAGATAGTAAAACTAATAATATGGTTGTTGTTATATTTTTCATACTACAAAGATAATAAAATTAAATGATTTAAACAATTAAAAGTCTATTTATTATTAGTTAAAGTATTAGTAGTTTTAAAAAAAAAATAATTATGGATATTACAACAACAAAACAATTTGACTCAATTATAAATGATACTGAAAAAAAAGCTGTACTAATTGATTTTTGGGCTCCATGGTGTGGACCATGCAGAATGTTGACCCCAACGATAAGTAAACTCTCTCAAACCTTTCCAGATAACGTATATAAAGTTAATGTAGATGTACAAAGAGAGGTAGCGGCTAGATATGGTATAAGAGGAATTCCTAGTGTAAAAATATTTAAAAAAGGAGATGTAATGGAAACATTACAAGGGGTACAACCAGAAAATGTATATTCTGAAAAGTTAAAATATTACATGAGTTAATTAACTCATTTCTTCACCACCTTCTTTTAAAGCTTTAATAGTATAATGGTATTCCATAGTTTTACAAACTAATTCATCTATTTTTTCATCATTAGTAGTAGTAGGGGTCCAGGTAGGACCGTCAGTAGAGTTACGCCACACACCACTAAATGGTATTGGGTTAGCGAAACGTCCTGTTGTGTTAGGTAAAACCATTTCATTTGTAGGTTTATTTGACAATTCTTTAGTTTCTGTGTTAAAATAATGACTATTTGGGTGTTTTTCGTTTAAAATATACTCTAAAATGAAGTTTTTTACGTTTTTAGGTAAATTAACCATTAAACCATCTATCCTATCATCTTTACTATCCCACCAAGACAATTCGTTGGTTTTAAGTTCATAATAAACACCAATCTTCTCGTTAGTATCTCTATTTATAACATATAAAATAATTCCTCTACGAGAATAATCATAAAATGTTTCTGGATTATTAGACGATGTACACCACTTAGTAGACGCACCATATTTTCTACTCGATATAATATTTAAAGGCTTTATAATTAAAAAATCATCATCTAAAAGCACATCATGATGACCATGTAAACTCTTATCTGCCAACTCCAATTCTTTCTTATATACCACATCTACAATCTCATTAAGATTTGGATACTTTTGTATATCATTCTGTTTTATTAATTTTCTATCTAGTAAAGTATTAAACTTGTGTAGTGAATTTACCGACTCTAAACCACCAACTAATTCTACTAGATAGTTAAGCATTACTCTTGCTACTGGAGGTAAATTTTCAGTATTAACTTCTAAATTATCTGTATAATCTCCATACTCATGAGCAGGAATAGACTTCAACTCACTTAGTAAAATCGACATAAATTTTCCAGTTTTAGATGGGTCCAATAACCTCAATAAATCTAAAATGGAGACATCATAACTCTTATTTTGTTTCTTAATATTCTTTAATCCCATAGCATTTTTATTAAAAAATAATACAAATTTAATCAAAAATCAATAGAGATTTATCGTATAATCCACCCCATACAGCTTAATTTTTACCATATTTTGACCCCAAAACCCTATTTTTTTAAAATATATTGACTTTTTAAAATTAAGCGGTACATATTAACAAGACTATCACAAAGAGGATATCCAAATTATGGTAGTTATCTTTTGGTTACCGGAACTTAAAAGATATAAACGAATTTAAAAATTTTAAATTATGGATTCAGTAATGAAATATGTAACAGGATTTTTCGCTGGTTTAGGTGGTATTATGATGGCAGTTATCCCAGTATCAATCCTATGGTATGTATTAACCGGTGGTGCTATTTTCAACATGGATGTGGTAGCTAACCTTACTGCACTTATTACTTCACTTGGAGAAGGTGGGTTTGTAGGACTTGTAGTATTAGTGTTATTAGCATCATTTTTTACTAAAAAGTAAGTAAAAAAAAGAGGCTCCTACTTTTGAGTGTCTCGTTAAATAAGTAAAATCAAGAGTATAAAAGTTAAAAGAAAAAAAACAAATGAAAAAATTGATTTTAACATCCGCTGTAGCCTTATCAACGTTATTTGCATCAGCTCAGAATTTCATGGTCATAGGAACCTATGACGGTGACCAAGAAGAAACAATGGACAAAGTAACTCAAAACTTAGGTTTTGGTTATGCATTGAATGACANTTGGACTNTGGGTATGATTCAAGCTGGCGAAGATGCTGAAGGTGANATGACTTATGACTTATGGGGAAGATACNACTGGAATGCTAACACATTCGTATCTCTTCAAGCTCCTACGGAAGAAATGATGGACAACATGACTGTTGGTGTCGGTTATTCTTACAATGTATGGAAAGGTCTTAATGTTGAGCCAAGATACAGTATGGGATTAAAAGAAGATGAAGCTGGTGAGAGAGAGGGAACTTTCAATCTAGGTTTCTCGTACAAGTTCTAATTAGTAGGGCATATAGATTAGAAAACCCTGACTTCGGTCAGGGTTTTTTATTATACAACAGTTTTTGACTTTTTATTTTCGTAAAGTTTTATGACCTTATGATATGCATAATCCCATCTGCCCCTAGAATCTTTGTATTTATGTTTGTCTTGATTATTCATTTTTGCTAATTGAGCATCAAATTCTTTTTTTAAACCTTTTTTATTAATGTCTTCGGTGATTTCATACCAAAAGTCTTCCCAATGTCCCATTTTTTAAGTTATTTTTAAATTTTATTTCCTCGTTTAATCCAATAGTAGGACTTTCCCATACTCCAGTAAGCATCGTGAGCTAAACCTTTTTGTTTTAACTTTCCGATAGCCACATTTTTTTGTTGGTCACTTAAAGATACTCCTACTAATTTATGTGTTTTTAATTTTTCTTTCATCCTTACAAAGATACAAAAAATAAATACAACACCAAACAAAAAGATGAGTATATTTATATGTATATAAAATAATTAACAATGGCAAAAAAATTAACCTTAACAGAAGCACAGTTAACTGGACTTATTAAAAAAATTGTAGAACAAGAATTAGGTGACGATGAAGTATTAGCTACTCTTCGTGGTGACGACCCAACCCTAGAAGACGATGAAATGATGGATGCTGATTTAGAAGCGTTAGAAGATGAAATAGAACAAATTCTTTCCCCTGAAGAAATAATGGGTTTAATGGAAGAACAAATTATGCAACTCCAAGATAGAGTACAATATGTAGAAGAATTAAATGCTGACGTACTGGAATTCACATCTTTTTTAATGGAAGATTTAGAAAAGTCTGAAGATTTAAATTTAAAAAGGTCCAAACAAAAATTAAGAGCTTTAGAAACTCGTGCTGGTAGAGAAATTTTCTGGTTAAAATCTAGAAGACTTTAAGATTTTTTAATATTACATAATATTTAAATTACAAAAGATTTAATATTATGGTAATAGAAGAAATACATTCATTTTTTGTGAATGAACAAAGAGAAACAGTAGAAGTTGAATTTACTGTGGTAGAAGATGAAGTGGAAACTACCGCAACCTTAGAAATTTTATTTGAAGAATTAGTTGATGTCTGTGATTTATTTGATGAAGTTGACTGGTATGACTCTGAAGATGATGACACCGGATACCTACAATTACAAAGAAAAATAAACCCGTATGAATTAAAAGAGGGTTTAAGTATTTACGTAAATCAAAACCGAAACTTAATATTTTAGATAAGGTAGGCAATTAGTCCACCTTTGTTATATTTATATATATAATATATTATAATATGCCTACTATACAAGAAGAAATTGCTAGAGTTAAGGAACTTATATTTGGTACCTCATCGGAAAACCAGATAAATGAGGGGTGTGGTGACGTTAAACCAAAACACGAAAAAAAACACCACGGTTCTTATATGGCAAAACAACAACTTTATAATATCGCTAAAAAAGCACAAAGTGTTCATGATAGATTGGGGGATAATGAACAGTTAGAAGATTGGATGGAGTCTAAAATTGCACAAATGGCCGATAATATAGACAGTGTAGCCAACTCATTTGATTATGACGAACACGAAGACCATCATGAAGAAGAAGTAATAACACTAGATTTAGGAGAAGAAATAATGTCTGGTCTACAAGGTGGATACGCAGATGACTCAGAAGGCGATAACGCATATGATTTCCAAAGTAAGGGAGCTCTAGGTTCCCAACCAGAATTAGGTGATGAAGGTTTTACTGAGCCAGAAACTAACTACTCTAAAATTAAAAAAGGTTATAATTTTGATAGTGATGGTCCAGAAGATAGTTACATGTCTGGAGTTGAGGATTCTGAAATACTTATGAATTATGAATTAGGTGAACAAGAGGCTGGGACTGAAAGTGGGGAATCTGATGATGCCGCAGGAGCTGGGACAGCCAGTATGGGTGTTTGGGATTCTGGAATAGCAAGAGGTGTGGCCAATCAACTAGGAAATACCAAATGGTCAGACTCTTATCAACCAGGAAGAGGTAAAGCAAATCCATTATACTAATATGAAAAATACCATAAAATTAACACATAAGGAACTGGTGGACTTAATAGTTGAGTCTATTATGGATATTAGAGAAGAAGACAAAATAACTTCCCCTGAACAATTTCGTGAGGTGATAAGAAATCTAGAAAAATTGTACGGACCTAAAAAAGACAATTCTAAAAGGGAAGAAGAAGTTAGTGAACAAAGAATAGGTTATGACACCTATTTTGATATACAGTATGGTGGTAAAGATTACAATACTAGTAAGTCTAGTAGTCCTAGTGTAAGTGCATCCGATTCATGGTATCACTATGTTATTGACGCTGTTTCTTTTTTAGCTTATTTAGTTTGTGGTTTTACTGCTGGTATTGGTTGTGCGATATCAGTTATTGCAGATATATGTAACGCACTTTTATATGTTTATACTAAGGATGATTATTATTCCGCGGGAATGCAACTAGCTTTTGCTATTGTACCAGGTGGTGAAGCTCTTAAATATCTCGCAAAACCATTAAGAACACCTTTGAATATAGTATTTAAAACAGCTTGGAATGGGTCAAAAAATATTAGTCGTACAGTAGCTCAAGAAGTGTCCAAGTTAACACCAAAACAAGTAAAATTAGCTAGAAAAATATTTCCTAAGTCTTTAGGGCCCGAACTAATGGCTGCTTTTACAGCAGCAAAAGTTACAGCTAGAGCTTATTACGGTCGTATACCAGGTCTTGAAAGTATGATGAAGGGAGCAGAATACCTAATTAGAGCATTGGTTATTTTTATAGAAATGTGTTGGTATGACCCACAACTACCAGCAGAACTTATTGAAATAATAGCTGGAAAGAATTCATTTTCTGATTGGTTAAAAGACAAACCTAAAGTGTTGCTTAATGTATGGAATAAAATTTTAGAGAATAATGGTAATATTAAAGGAGCTATTACAACTACACCATTTGACTGTACTGGAAAAGTATACACTTGGGATGGTGATGGAGAAATGTCGATAGAATTTGCTTGGAAACAAGATTACCCAACAAAAGACTTTACAGAAGATAATGTTTGGAAAGAGTGGCAAAAAGGATGGAGACCTGATGGGTACCAAAACGAATATGTTATAGTGTATGAATTAATACAGGAGGTTGCACCAGAACTTATATCAAAATACCCTAACTATTTAAAAAATTGTAAAGTTTTTACAAGACTATTTACAAGTAAGAAACAATCCGATATAGAAACATTATATAAAATTTATGATGAAGCAGGGTTAACATATTAAAAAAAGAAAAATGAAAAAAACAATTTTAACTGAAATAAATCGAACTCGTGAAATAATGGGATTAAAACCCTTAATTTTAGAACAGTCTAGTTTACTAAGATTTTTTAGAGGTTTACTAAAGGCAGGTGACTCACCTATGATAGCACTAGGTAAAACTATAAAAAGAGAGTTTGGAGATGCGGTAGGAATTATACCTATCACTAAATTAGTTAAAAATTCTAATATGGTGGAGGTGTTATCTGAAGTTATGGAAAAAACAAATGCTGTAATAAGAAATAATGGACAAGCTCTTAAGAAAAGATTTAAAGGTGCGGGTATAGAAATAAGTGAATCTCAGGCAAATTCTCTGGGTAAGGCTTGGAGTAAAGGGGAAGATGAATTTTTGATAGCGATAAACCGTATAGGTAGAGAGACAATAGAAGACATATCAACTATCCTAGTCAAAGGAAACCCATCAGAATTCCAAAAACCATTAATTGATGCAATTTCAGGGGTAGTTAACGTTAAAAATTTAGATGAGTTTAGAATGGTTTTAAAACAAATAGAAATACCAGAAGAACAGATAACTAAAATTATGAACAATATAAGTACTTCAGGTACTATTGGTGGGAAAGGTAGATTGGAAGTTATCTTTGGTTCTTTATTGGAACACCCAAACTACCAAGACGATATGATAAGAATGTTGAAAAACTCAGATGAATTCCAAACACTAGTTAGACAAGATTTTGAGATTGGGGATTTAGCTACAATGATGGGCAGGAAAGCTGACGACCCTCTTGTTAAAAGTATTTACCAAAAGGCGATAAAACGAACCGGTTGGGAATATGTTAAAATGAAAGGTGGTAAGCTTCTTCACCAGTTATTTATGACAACTCAAGGAAGAATATTTCTTGGTTACGTAACGGTAAATATTGGGATTAATTATTGGTTAGATTATATATACAGTAGTAAGGGTAAAGCAAAAGCAGGTTTAACTCCAGATATGTATATAGATGTTATGGGAAATAAAAAGTTTGTGGATACCTACGGTGGTTACACAGATAAGGAGGCTTTAGCACAAGCAATACTGTTACAAGACGCACTAGTAGGAAATCTTATACCAAATACAGTAGATGACTCAGCAATTATGGATGTCTATGACAAAGCTCCTAGTGTTTTAGCAGCATCACAGATTTGTTATATGTGGGAAAATAAGGTAGAAGGGACCACAGGTACACTGGAAAATACACTTTTAGATAAGATGTCCATCAAGGCAGCACCTATGCCAATTACTAGAATTTTGGGAGATACACAAATAGGTGACGTTACAGATGAAATAGAGAGTAAAAGATGGACAACATCAGATGCTGTAGAATCAAAAAAAGAGTATATTAGACAAGTAAGAAAAAATTGGCCAAGGTACAGAAGTAGTCTAAGGGATGGTAACACAAGGTACTACAGTAGATTAAGTGGACCAATAGATGGTGCTTTACTCGCAGTATTAATGCAAAATTGTGATGGTCAACTTATGGACGATTGTTTAAGAAAGTACAACCCACTAGATTTTAATGCAGCTGCTAGAACCGTAGAAGCAAATAAACCTGACATTTATACACAAGGAGAACCAGATACTGTGGAAGAAACAGATGAAGGTTTCTTAAGTGGGATGTTAGATGATTTAGAAGGTGAAGATAAAGTAAAATGGTTAACAGATATCTTAAAAGAAACTTTATAAAATATGGCAAGTTGTAGTTGTTTAAATATCACACATAATGCTTGGGATTTTACTACCCCTGCTAGTCGTAAGGTTATGGACGCAACTGTAGATAACCTAAATGGTAAAACGGTTCAAACAGTCCACAAATCAATAGTTAAGGCTAAGGACAAATCACAAGCGTGTTCTTTAAAAGGTTTATTAAAGGATATGGAGGGTTCACCATGGGTAGAACAAAATGCTACTGAACAAAATGTAATTAAAGAGTTAAAAAAACCACTTTGTGAAATTATAGGTGAAGAAGAAGAAGAAACCGTAGTACAAAATGGAAGTGGTGGTGGAGAAACAGCAAAAGAACCAGAAGTTATATATGGTTGTTTAGACCCAGGGGCAACAAATTACTATTGTTTAACAAATGATTGTGTAGATAACAAAGCACCTGAAGGAGTTGTAGATATTAATTGTGAGTATGAACAAGAATTAGCTGTAGAAAATAAATACTTATTTTGTAATGGGAGATACGGTTGTTTTGGTGAAGAAGATACCACGGATGAAGGATGGATATCACCTACCACAGATATTGCAAAATGGATAGATAATGGAGCTATAGACAATGACCACATCTTCCAAGTAAAAAAGGGTATGAAAGACCTAATTGAAAAAATTAAACCTACAGGAATATTTTTAAAAAACCAAAAAGGTTTTTACACTAGACAATTTTCACAAAAATTAATAAATGAATTTGCAAACGCATTAACCGTAGCAATATTTAAAACAAAATTTAAGAAAAACGACTCTAACAGAACATTTCCTTTTACTAGACTTACAGTTTATGGTGGGGACTCACAACCACTAGGTCAATTTTCAATCACACCAAACACAAATAAAAATGGTGAAGTGGATAGTATAAGTGATATTAAAATGCACGACTCATCTAGAACACTTAATGCAAGATTAAGAGATGAGGTGGGTACAGAAATACTAGACCCTAACCATGAATCTGGAATAATAAAATTATTTGGTCCAGGTGGTGGTTTTGAAGATGTGAGATTTACCGTTAAAGATGGTAAAATAATTAGTGAAACGGTAAATGAGGGATTAGGTTTAGTACTACAAAAAGAACCGATAGGTTTAGCTAAAATATTAAAATAAAAAAAGGACCTAAATGGTCCTTTTCTTTTTGGTGGAGATGGTGGGATTCGAACCCACGTCTTGTTCGCATTCAACTAACGTCTATCCTACACGTTTAGTTTATTCTTTTGTTGTCGGACTTAATTCTATAGAATAAACAACCTTCAAATCAGTCCCAAGTCCCCTAGGTATACCGGAGGGAAACTT
>JGI25132J35274_1000334_pt1 | contig 12648 bp, 20 predicted proteins | sample ETNvirenome_6_30_FD_35274 | JGI IMG/M metagenome (IMG submission 35274)
TAAAGAAGAAGAAAAGTCAGAGTAATGCCTGACTTAGATCTATCCGAAGAGGACTTCAAGACGCACTGGATGTTTAATCCAGTGCCTCAACGAAGTGTCGATTTTAAAGGAAACATAACTGAGCATACTGACAAAAGATTTTGTCTGGACTATGAGGACTACTTAAAGCTTCGGGAAAAAGGCTGGTGGACGATTAGTGACGTAAATGACAGTCACACTGTACCTACCGAAAAAGAGGGACTCACTAAGTTTCAAGAGACTATGGAGGTAGAAGATCCTACCGAGGATATAGTTTTGCCTGATTAATAGGGTTTTCAGCACCTTGATTGAAGCTACAAATATGCTATATTTTTAGCTTCATGAGTAATAGCGAAATTATAGCTAAAGGTGTAGCAGGTGTAACTGGTTCATTGATAGCGGTTACCATACCTTATGCTGAATTTATTCAATGGGTCATACAAGTTATTGGTGGCCTTTTAGGTATTACGGTAGCTATCATTACCTTATACAATTTAATAAAAAAGAAAAAATGAATTATGAATAAAGAATCAATCTTAGGAATCATTCGTCATATACTTACTTTCGGTGGGGGTTTCATGACTCAGAATGGAATAGCAACAGACAGTGAGGTAACTACTGGTGTATCTGCTGCCGTTACTTTGGTAGGTGTTATTTGGTCAATCCTGTCTAAAAAGAAGTGAGGCACTTTTTCCGCATAATTGTATTAGCGTTAGAAGCTTACGTAAACTATACTAAAGGTAAGCAACGCAGATATATTTATGAACTGGAAGATAAAATTGATAAGCTTGCTGCTGATGGTAGTCCTGCTGCCAAGCTGCAAATTGAGAGACTTAGTGGGCGACTCAAGCTTGAACGAAAGCGCAATATATGATCCACCTACAATTACCCTAATTCAAGGGTACGATTACCCCTTTAAAGAAGGCAATCTTATGGGACGTGGGCAGAAGTTCCATAGTGATTTTTCGTACAGACGTGCTATAATTATTGGTAACAATAATAAATAGTGGCTGAAGAAGATACATTCATAAACTCAGTTGAGAAAAAATTAAAACCTTTTGATCCAGATGGCGATGGTTTTGATGAAGCTACGGCACGGAGACTTCGGAAAGAAAGACCTTTAACAATACCTAAACCTATGACGAAACCCGCAGGGCCAGTTCCCGACGAGTTTAATGAAGGAGCGTGGGAAGCATGGGTATGGCATCCCGAAGAAAATGATTGGGTAGTTCATGGAGGGAGTTTAGATCCATCTACGGGAATGTTACTTAAAGGAATGAAACACCCTTCGGTACAAAAAACTATTGAGTATGAAAAATCTCAAGGTAGGGAGTTTGTGAAAAGGAAAGACGGAAGGTATTACTTACAGGATATAAAGAAATGATAGCAATCTGCGTGGGACACAGCCGACCAAATGATTCAGGTGCAGCTTCTGTAACTGGAGTCACTGAATGGGACTACAATTCGGAGCTTGCCGAGATGATTGGCAAGGAATTAAAACAGCCGTATAAGATTTATCACACCTATAAAGGTGGAAGTTATGTCACTGCTATGCGGTGGTTAGCTAGGAAGCTAGATGAAGATCGTGTAGATACAGCTGTTGAATTGCACTTCAACGCAGCAACACCCAAAGCAACAGGCCACGAATGGTTACACTGGCATACCTCTGAAAAAGGCAGGTTACTTGCCCGTACATTAAGGGATTCTTTTGAAGACTCTTTCCCTCTGTTTAGGAGCAGGGGGATTAAACCACGTAAAAAAGGAAGTAGAGGAGCTTACTTTCTACGGGCTACCTCAATGCCCGCCTGTATCGCAGAACCATTTTTTGGGACTAATAAAGAAGATTGGGATTTAGCTGTAAATAGTAAACAAGGAATGGCCTCCGCTATAGCAGGAGGTATTACATTATACTCGGAGCTTGTGGAAAGGTGGTAAGGTGGTACTCCCAAAAACAGTTTCTATTGCTGGCAGACGAGTAAAGATTGCCTTAGTTCCCTTTAATGGCGATAGCCCTGACTACGGATTATATCTACACGACAAGAAAACTATTGAGATAAATAATACTCTCAAAGGTAAAGCCCTTATACACACCATAAGGCATGAAATGATGGAGGCTAGTTTATTACTGAGCGGTGTAGGGTGGTTAGAGAACTATGATCAAGAGGCTATTGTCCGTTGCATGGAGGAGATATTCTTCCCTGCATGGGAAATATTCCTCAAACGAATAAACCAAGATTAGTTTGGCTAGAAATAAAAAACGATTCAAGGTCGAGGACAACTTTGTTGTTTATCGACCCACGAGCGAGGACTTAGTTATTGCTCACAAACGCTCTTGTAAATTGGGAGTACTGCCTAACTCATTTACTCAGGGTTTAGGGCGCATGGCAGGATACTTAGGAGAGATAGCAGTACAAAACTATTTGAAGAGGAGTAAGTATGTAGGTGACTCCGTGTACACACATGATATTGAGTACAAGAAAAGGAAGATAGAAGTTAAATCAAAGTCTTGTGCTACCCCTCCAAAACCTCATTACTCTGCATCTGTTAATTGCAAGAAGCAGTTCATGCCAGACAACGACGTTTATTTTTTTACCAGAGTACGTAAGGATTTCATGGTTGTTTGGATTGTAGGTTGGTTACCTACTACAAAACTATTGAAGGAAGCTGAGTACAAACAAAGAGGAGATAAAGATACTGATGGCTTTGTGTATAAAACCTCTGGTCTACATATTGATATAGGTGATTTAAAGTCGCCTACGTTATTTCAATAGGTTTCTTCAGGCGTAGATATAAAGATAGGGTAGCCTTCACCTCTTGCTCCCGCTACATTAACCCAAAAATATTCTTCGGCTTCATCTGGTTTCATTTCTTCAGATAATATTTGTATACATCTTTCTATAGAATATACAGCTCTTGTAGGGTCTTCATCTAAAGCGACTCCAATAAAAGCTCCGTCAAGACCATCAGGCACTATAACATCTTCACTTGGTACTACTGTTTCACAGAACTCGTTTATTTCATCTCTAGTCATCAAGAGCACTTATATCCCATTTCGGATCTAAATCAATGGAATAAATTTTGTTGTGTTTCTTGTACTGAGAAGTAACAGGTCTAATTGTAGGGTCTGCTTTACAAGCTTCTTCTAATGACTGCATACTACGACGCATGAACTCTGTGTTTACCACTAGGTTATTCAATGGTTTACCCCCATTCAATTCTGTTACAAGTTGCATAAAGTCTGTAGCAAAGCCTCTCCATACAGTTCTTTTATCATCATATTCTCTAAATTTACGTACAAAAAATTCTACTGTTTCTATTAGAATAGACCTTGTTGAATTTGCAAAGGCAACCTCTTCTATCTCAGGGTCAATGAAAGATTTAATACCAAACCTTGAATCCCCTTTTATGTGTTTAGGAATTTTAAATTCGTGTAATAACCATTGAGCAAAGTATGGAAGTTCTTCGGCTATCCTTGATTCTATAATAGTATTGCTTGCTTCTTCGACTCCTAATAACTTAGCAAAGTTACTTTCTGCCTCATCAGAAATACGGAGGGCTAATATTTTATCTCTGTTACTAGAGTCCAAAGCAGGAATAACCGATAAACTGGTAGGGTCCATGTTCAAAGACATGATTACTCGACCTGCCCAACTGATAGTTATAGTGTCTTCAAACTTCGCTTGATATTCAATTCTTGGGTTAGCGGTTGCCTTTTTAATTAGCTCAGTGGCTCTACGTTGTTCTGCAAAAGAAGCAGCCGAAGTTGTATCATCAATAACCCAAGCAGCTACCCTACCTAATTCTTTGTTGAACTTACTATCCCCACTAAGATAATCCGAAGCGTCGGCAAATCCACCAAGCAACCCACCAATTAATTTGTTAGATAGCAAAGACTTACCTTTGTTTGTTGGCCCTACCAATATAAGTGCGTGTCCTTGTTTAGACTCTTTTTCGTACAGAGCGGAATAGATTCTTTGTAGCCACCCATAAAAGTAGTCTAGCGATTCCTTATCTTTAAAGAATTGGGTGAGCCATGTATCTATAAACTTCCATTTATTTCTGTCAGCATCCCCCGCAGGTTGTACTGGTTTAAGTGTACTGGTGTTTAAAATTTTATTTGGACCTGACTCTACTATCCTTCTTTCATCAAATATAATAGGGGCTACTTCATCTATCCTACTGTTTTGTTGTATTATTAAGATAGCGTTTTCTACTTCGGTTAGTGGTTGCCCATTCCTTGTTGTCCTAAAACCTGCTTGCCTCAGTTCTAGTTTAAGTTGATCCTTATCTAAGGTGCATGCTTTTCCGTTGATGAAAGTGTAGAAAGCTTTACCTGTAAACCAATATTTATCTACTAGATGGTCTAGTTTTGCGTTCTCATATTCATCTACAAAAGTCTGCCCAAATATTTCTTTCCAAGTTAAGAAACCTTTACCTGCCCTATCTGAGTAACATACCATACCATCTAGAGTCACCTGACACCCATCTCTTTCTATACCATCATCTATCCAGAACAATGGTCCTCTATCCCCTACATTAAAGCCTGAAGTCCATCTACCTTTGTATTTCTCGTCCTCACGTACTTTTTTTTCAATAACCTCTAGTGGGATACTTAAAGCAGTCGGAGCTTGTGGTGGGTGTTTGATACTAGTTTTTATTAATAGCTTTTTATAAAAGTCTTTCTTTAGTCTTTTTCCAGTAACGTGAATAATCTCACCTAGAAACCAATACTTAGCTGCATCCAAACAAGACTCATCGAAACCTGCAAACATACGCCTTACTCTTAACTTGTCTGCTAGTGCTTTGACAAAAGCGTTAAACATTCTGTAGTCTATCAGCAGCTTTCCTTCAAACTCCCATATAAGTCTGATACCACCAGAAGGAGTTCTAGTTATAACAGTTGGTGGGAAGGGTCCACATTTAGAAAGTACTTCTTCTACTACCTTATCCCAATCAGGGTCAATATTATCATACTCAACAACGAAGCCATACATTGCTTCTACTTTGTTACCACCCCTTTTAGATATTCTTGTAGAGGCTATTGTTCCTTCATTCAGAGAATAGAATACGTAATCTGTATCTGGATGGTTCATCCATGCCCTACGCTTTTCTTTATCTGTAAACTTCTTCGGAGTTTTATTAAATGTTGTTAGTGTTTCGCAAGTGTTAGTGTGGTGGTCTGATAGGTTTTTTAAGTATCTATAATGGTGCATGTTATTTTTCGTATTTATCCAGAACTTTACCTTCGGCATCTAGGGGGATATCGGGTAACCACTCTGGTGGGGTTCTCATTTCTTCTATGACAAGATCCAAAGTTTCCTCTGCATCTTTCTCATCCACTTCTATGACAACTTCGTCATGTACGTGGAAAATAATTTCCATCCCTCTATTTTCGAGGCGGGTGAGTATATCAGAAAATATGTCCCTTGCAAGTGCTTGAGATGCATTTTCTGTTAAAAGTCCTCCATAGAGTTTTACAGGAATCTTTTTAGCTCCTTTAGCAATCAAAGCTATGTAGTTCCTCCTACCAAATTGCATGGCAGTTTGTATCTTACCGTAGTCCAAACTACGTCCAGATGGTAGTTCAATACTAAAATCATCCCCTAATGAATACGCTACATGCAACTTTCTTTGTAATTTGTTCCAAAGAGCCACAACTCGTTTCATTTTTGTTCTGTATAGCTTTACAGCCTTGACAGCTTCGTCTTCATCCATACCCGATATCAAAGCAAACTTACCTGCTGATACAGAGTAACCACAACCAAGGACCATAGTTTTAACTAGATGTCTTAGCGAAGGGTCTTCATCTTTTAACACCCCTTTTGATTTGTCCCATTTATCAAACCTAATAGCAAAAGCTTCGTAGATATCGTCACTTGCTTTTATTTCATCTAAGGAGTCTTGATCTTCCGCTAACCAACATAAAGTTCTAACTTCAATTTGTGATAAGTCTACGACGACTAACTTCCTACCCTTCTTTGGAGATATCAAACTACGTAAGTTGACCCCAAACATTTCTCCTCTAGGTAGGTTCTGTAAATTTAAGTTACCACCACTACCACTAAATCTACCTGTATGCGCTCCATGATATAAGATACCTCCGTAGTATCGTTTATCGCCCATCGTAGCGTATTCAAAAGCTTCTAACTTTCTTTTAAGTGAGTTGATCCTTCTGTAATCACGTACCGCAGAAATCCATTTATACTTGCCCTCATTTTCTTTTATCCACTTATTAGCATCTTCATCTGTAAGAGCTAAACTTGCAGGAGGTTCTAGACCTTCTTTTTTACACTCATCATTAAATGCTTGTCTAGACAGTATAGGTCTATCATCAATCCAAGGTATAGAGTTCTCTGCTTCAAAAAGTCTTTCATTGATCGTTACTAAAGATTTTTTAAGTAGATTAGTATTAATTGGAATACCTCTTTGTACACACCTTCTATTCATCAAACTGATATCTCTCTCCATCTGAGGCCAATCTCCTTCCAAGTCTTGCCATAACTTCAAACAAAGTTCTGAGTCCTTCAGAGCATACTCATCAACTTCATCTTGGAACTCTTTAGTCATGTCCTCCCATCGTTTACCTGACATGTTATCCCTTGTAGATTTATCGACTTCTAAATTGTATAGGGTGGTGGTAGCCCCCTTCAAAGATCTAGGTAACCCAGAATACGCTGCTAAGTCTGCGGTACACACCCATTCAGCATATTCATATTTTTTCCACCACCCTTTATCAACTCCATACAAATAAAGTGTTTCATCAAATTGTGCGTTGTGTGATAGGACTCTGTTATTTTCTATAACGCTCCAATCAAATTCTTCTTTGGGACAACCAACGAAATTTGTCCCTTCATCCCCCACAGCACTAACTCTGTAGGCATCAAAGTCGGTATGGCTGAAGTAGCCTAGTAGTCCAAGGAATTTTACCGAACAATCTTTGTCGTAGTAACTTTCAAAATCAATAGCGATTGTATTCATAATTTGCGATGAGTTGTCCACCTACGTGAAAACCTATGACACGTAGGTGGACTCCCCCATTTCGTATTGCGGAACTCCTACCGCTTGACGAGATTTATATTAGTTCAGGCTGAGATGCCTTTAGCTTCTTTAAGGTTTCTATCTGCGCTTCAAAAGCATCCACCGTTACTGACATTTTTATGTCAGATGAATCAAGTTCTTTTATCTTAGAAGAAATTTCTTCTCTGATTTTTTGTACTTGTTCAAGCTCACCTTCGAGGTGACTTATTTGTTCGTCTATAGTAATATCACTCATAATTAGGAAGGGATAATTCTAGATACGAAATCAACAACTTGTGGATCGGTATCAACCTTAGTTACAGTCATTTGTGGTATGTACCAACTGACTCTGTTAGCTGTAGCTTGATCAGCCTGAAACTTCCAGTGTTTTGCACACAGTGGAGATTCTGGATTCATCGCTTGAAATAGTCCAAGTCTCTTGAACGTATTTCGGTATGCTGCTTTACGTACATGGATTTTACCCATCGCATAAGAGGTTTCTCCTATGGGGAAAGGAAATGCGTCGGCAGCGTCCTCTCCAATATCCTCTGGTTCAGGGATAAGAAGTGTTACATCAGCAAACTCAATCGTACCGAAGTCCGAATCCTCTGCTATTGCTTGTTTCTCATCTGCGGTGTAAGCAACTCTCGCTACTTCGTTTGAACCAAAAGGTACGTTTTCTGCCCACCCTTTTACTGCTGTGATTGGGATAACTGAAAGCGATCCTCCTGTTGGCATAATAGTGTGGGTTCTATTGATAACGAGCGCACCCTCGTCACCATCGATTTCCGAAGATCCTTGTATAACATTGAGTCTTGGAATCTCGATATCTTCTGCTGATATCGCAAGCCTTGGAGCAGCTACTGGAGCTGCGAGTTCTTCTTTTTTAGCTTCTACTAATTTAGTCTTGGGCATGGTCTTAGTTTTGGTTTTGGTCTTAGTTTTATTTTAGTTTTAAGAAAGGGTAAACCTTTCCTCTGACGTTTCTATAATGCCATTGTTTTCAACAGCGTCAAGAAAAGATCTTGATTTTTCTCCTTTTTCTCCTTTAGGAGCATTATCCCCTACAGCATTAGCTACTTTTTTAAGGGGGATACTAATCAAATTAAGTAAATCTTCTTGTTCTAAATCGTACTCTTTTGCTATCTCGACGAGTTTTATGTTATCAGTACACTTACGAGTTGCTCCCATAGATCTAAGTTTCAAGTTCTGAAACTCCATTCCATCTTTAGCTAGAGTAACTGCTTTTTCTTTTACCCGCTTTGCCCAATTCTCTACAACTTTGGCTACGATATAAAGATGCTCTACTGTGTTAGGGTCTGTAGGATCTTCTATATTTTCTTTAGGTAAATTATCTCCTGATATACGTTGTACTATTTCAACTGCTAAACCACCAAGTGAAGGGCAATACTCTTCGTGTTTACAGAATCGGCAGTTAACCGAAGGAGAAAGTGCGTCTGCTTCTGGGAAACCACCATCCCATTGAGGGCGCACTTTCTCCCCATTTCGTATTACGTCGGCTAGTTGCTTAACCAATAAGGGCAATTCCTCTCGTGTAAATGTTCCTTCCAGTACTTCATTGCGTACAGGTATATAGAACACAAAAGTGATTTCATCAAGCTCTGGATATTTTTGAAAAGCTCCAACCGTATAAGCCCTTGCTTGCCAGTTACTTCTAGGCGGGTCTATTTCACTGACCCCTGTTTTGTAATCTGCTAATATAGCTTTGTTACCAAAGGTAAGTAGTCTATCGCAAGTTCCCCACGTACTTGTAGAGTCAAGATCAACATCTAGTAAGATCTCATTCTCTTCCTTGTACTCCTGCCCTTTAGCATAATTCTTGGTATACTCATCCTCTTGCTTGACGATTGCTTCATAGATCATGACTTCGTCTTCATCGTGCAGGGCAGAGGGATCACGAACTTCTAAGGCTTCGTGAATACGAGTACCTTTTTCAGCAGCAGCGTTTGTGCCTGATCGTCCTTCGTAACCAGAACAACCTGCTACGTACTTGAGACTTGATGGTGAGAAAGGAGCGTGTCCTCTACTACTATGGTCTGGTTGGTTGTCCATGATGGGTAAATTCTTTGTGTAGTAAGGCTCTTAACTCTCTGAGTGCCTGTATAGCCTTTGCTTTTCCTTCTTCTGTATAAGGATATTTAGACGTACAGTATCTACTACCATTATAATCTACTACTCCAACGTACACTACATGGTAGGAGCCGTCTTTTCTTTTAAACCTTTGCACTCGTAGTCCTTTTACTCCTGTTTTGCTTTTTGCTTCCCAACGGTTTGCTTGGTTTTGGGCGTTGGTACATTCCCTTAAATTTTCTATTCTATCATCTAAAGTATTATTATTTATATGATCGATCATTTTTTCTGTATCTCCGTTAAATAAAGTCCACACAACTCTTGCTCTATAGTACTCCTTACCTTTAAATTTTAATCTCCATCTTGTTCTCCTACCCCTTTCGCTACTACCTTGTGATGGGCTATATAAACAACCTGCAACGTCACCTACTTTCTTTCTTCCTCTACTTACTTTGTAATACAAAACTCCATCTCTATACTCAAGTACATCTAAAAAATCTTGTGGTATAGATTTTGCTATTTTTTTACACTCCATGTAACTCCGTTAGGTTATTTATTTTTCTTTCTATTGAGTCTATAACATTTTCTTCTATAGACCCTGACGTAACTAAAACTTTTTGTATAGCGTCAGACTTTGCACCATTACGGTGAATACGCCCTAAAGTTTGGAGGTAGTCTTTAGCATTGAAAGAAGGGCAGATCAAACTAACTCTTGGTCTATCTCCATTACAATCATGTAATGATAGTCCAGTACCCCCTGCTGCAATGTTAGCGACCACAATAGTTGATTCATCATTTTGAAATTCGTCTACGATTGCTTGTCGTTCTTCTACTGTCTGACCCCCCTCTATTGCTTTGCATTTCAGTTGATCACATAGTGTTACTACAGTGTCTCTGAAGTTAACAAACAACACTACAGAGTTACCTTGTTCTTCTAAGTCTTGTGCGTATGTAACTAAGTCAGGGACTTTCATCGCTTCTGTTAGTTGTCTTGCACGTAGGATGTTAACGATCACATGGTCACTATTTCCAACAGAACCGTTCTCGATAAGCTCTGTTATTATTTGTGGTGTTAGCCCTAACTTTTCATAAGTCTTTATGATCTTATTAGAATCAGCAAATTGCATAGGTTCTATGAAAACTCTGTTATTTCTGAATGAATCAGGGAAATCTGCTACAGTTAACTTAGCCCCCATAACCCCATAGATCTTTTCGTGTATCTTTTTGAGGTTACTCTTTGATCCTAAGTGCCAACCATTCCACTCATCTTGGTAACACCCATTAACTTTCATCCAACTAAACCAGTTATATAAACCATTTTCTGTTTTAGCTAGGCTATGCAGCCCTAACATATAACCGATAGACCTCATCTCTGTAGGGTCTTCACACGCTGTTGCTGACATCCCATGTACTAGAAACCCTTGTTTAACTAGGCTTATAATAAGCTGTGCATTTTGTGTATATGGACCTTTGCATTTATGGATCTCATCTACTAAGAACAAAGTGTTTTTAGGGACTTTCCAGTTCATTATTTTCTTACCCCTCTTAGACATATGTGGGGTATTACCAGTCCTTACCTTTTCAAAATTAAGTACGAATATAGGATCAATACCCACTTCCTTTAGCTCCCTTTCCCATGAAGGGATCACTGCTTTAGGACACATAACAGCTACAGGACGTTCTAAACGTAAAGCTAAATGGGCTGCGACTACTGTTTTTCCAGTACCAACAGAGCTAGAATCTAGGGTGTTTTTATTTTCTCTTAGCTTTTTTTCAAAGAAGTCAGCCACTTTGGACTGAGCGGGGAATAGGTTTTTCATTTAAGACATAGTAAAAGAACTTGAATTGAAGGCAAGAAAAACTTTCTACAATTTATCATACCCTACTAAAGCATGACCTTTCCGTATGTATCTAGCTATCAGAAAAGCGTCTACCATACCATCGTGAGGTTTAGAACAGCGTTTACTTTTTAACCAACATTCTTCAGGGGCTAACATATTAGCCACTCCTAATGCAGCTTTCTTTGTGTCATACGGTGGGGACAAGTGACCTAACATAGCCTTTTGCCAGTTGTGTACTTTGACACATTGTACATCCCACTGCCTACTCTCAGCTAGTCCTAACAATTTACCAAATGATATCGCCATAGATCGAACAGCTTGTGAACTCTTTGCATGGTGCAATGGCTCTTCGATAGCAAAGATAAAATCTGATTCAAGTGCCATCACCCATTCATATACTTTACGAGTATCAGTTTCTCGTTTCTTACAACGATGAAGTGTAGGCATTACTGTCTTATCAATGACAGCTCCTGTTTGTTTTGATATGGCGACTAACCCACCGTTGAGTCCGTTATCAACTCCTATAATCACAATGTTCTATAGCTTTAGCAGAAAGTATTACGCCATCTCCTTCTTCTGGAATTAAGGCATCTACGTTTGGGACAAGCATCTGTATATAAAATACTTCTCTTGCTGAGTTAGGTATCACTCTGTAATAAGTACCAGACCTACGTTCTACAATATAGGTAAAGTCTTTACCCATTTCTTTACGTACCATGACACAGGGGTTTTCTTCAACCTTCCTGTCTTCAAACATTACTCCGATAGATCGTCTAAGAAACATGGCGTACCCTCCCAAAAGTTTGTTTGTAGGTATTCATATTCATACCTTTCATAAGCTTGTTGCTTTGTAAGGTTATAATTTTTTTGTAGTAAATCTATTGTCATTTGCTTTGAGTAACAAGCAACAGGTGGTCTGCCATACTGTTCTACCGTGCCTATGTAAGCATCTTCTAAACCACTAAATAGAAGTACAGGTTTATCTAAGTCTTCTTTTGTTTCAGGATTTATCATCGTCTGGCTCAACATCTATTATTTTATCTTTGTTTATTTTAACAGCACCATCACCACGGTCTGCCTTTGCGTTATTTAAAATACTAATGTCTATCTGCAACTTGCCTGAACCCCCTGCTGTACGTGCATTTAAACCTAAATTCCTACGTATTAACTGATCTANCTCAGACAGTTCTTTAACTGTACGTGGTCCTCTAAGGTTTTTCATACTGTCTCGCAGAAGTTTTATAGCGGAGGCAGCTACATAAGATTGATACTTTTCTGCTGGAGATGATTGTGATTGAGCAATCTCCATAAGTTTCTTGTCCTCATCTATACGAGCTTCCAGTTTAGCTTCTTTTATAGCCTCATCTGTTTTACCTTCTAAGTTATCATCAAGTGTTTCTTGTAAAGGATCTTTATTTTCTTTTACTTCTTCTACTTCTTTCAGAGATGGGTTATTTGCATGAGGATCTTTCTTTGGTTTTGCACCCTCATCCCTTAACCATCTACGGAGAGTAGACACATTGATTCCTAACTCCTTCGCAATAGTAACAAGTTTATATTGCTGCTCGTACATTTCGAGAGCATGTTTAAGCAGCTTAGATTTTTTAGATTTATAAGCCAAAGCACTTAATATATACTATATATTTACATAGCTTTCAAATTAAATGACGCAGACCTTACG
>JGI25132J35274_1000336_pt1 | contig 12635 bp, 9 predicted proteins | sample ETNvirenome_6_30_FD_35274 | JGI IMG/M metagenome (IMG submission 35274)
TTAGAAAACAAAAACATTCTTGATATTTTTGGGTCATTTAAAGATAAACAAGTTTTTGTTTTATGAGGAAAAATTACTCCAGAATCAGCACTACTATAATTCAAAGAAGTAACTGTTGGATTAGCAGGATAAAGCATATCAATATACCCAAATTGAGTAATAAACTCTTTATCCCAAAACCTAGAACCTAAAGGAGATTCATTTCCTCTAGTTTCAACTAATGTATGAGTATTGTCCTCATCAGAAGTTAAACCTGCACCAACCACCCCACTTAAATATGCACCACTATTTATTCTATAAGATGAGCCAAACTTATATGCCGAAGCATAATAGCGAATCTTGCTTGGTATTTGTGAATAATAGTCTTGAATAGAAGCATTTACAGTATCAGACGAAGATGATATTTTTACAAGAGGATGAATTGTTGAACTATAATTTCCTTTTTCTAAATTATATATTCTATACTGAGAAACTCCCATTTTTGTTGTATAAGAATCGGCTCTTGTTCCTCCGAAGTTTATGGCAAAATCATAATGCCCTGTTATAGATTCAGAATTATTTGTTTTAAGTAGTGGGCTAACTAATGAAATTATCTTTCCTGTATGTAAATGCCCTCCATTTAATAAATTAAGTTCATGTGTTAATTTGCTTGTTTCTCCACTATTTGCATAAGTTAGGGCTTGCACTGTTCCTCCACTTGTAGTCACTTCTCTATCTAAATATATTTTAATAGTTTCGCTACCTATTGTGTAATTATTATGAAATGTAGCCGAAATAAACATTCCTACAAAAGTTCCATCAATATATATTGGTTTTTTATGATATTTTCTAGGACTAGAAATAGAAGATAATGGTTCACTAAATGAAGGTGTGCTTGGCGCATTAGAAATATCTATCGTTAAAAATCTTGAATTAGAAGCAGAAGCACAAGTTCCTAAAGTAGTAGTGCTAAATGTAGTATCTTCTGTGTTAGCATAATTAATGTCAACTCTTCCTAATGTCAAAGGAATATGAGGTGCTATTTCTAATACAGTATTTTCAAAATCATCTTTCTTGACGCTTAATACATTAAAGTCTAATAAGGTATTAACAACATCATTAGTATAATAACTTTTAGTTGAAGCATCATCATCCAGCCTTGATTGGAAATAATTATCAGATTCTATGCCCATTGTTTCACTAATATAATATCCTACTGCTTCAGGATTATCGGATATACTAGAACCACCTAAAAGTTCTCCTTCTGCGCCATTAGAGCCTATTACTACTCCGCCATCAAAAAAGACTCCTTTATTTGCAGCCCCTAATAAAGAAGAAACAGAAGTATCTAAGTGATTAGAAGATAATGCTTTATTAAATACATAATTTTTATTTGATGATTTGTATAAATTATTTCCATTAGTATTTCTTGTATTTGGGAAGTCAACTAATTCAAAATTAGCGGCTGTTCTATCTGCCGCTACTTCTCCTAAATAAATTAAATTTTGACTAGTAGCATCAGTTTCAATATAGATTCTATCTCCTGCACTAACTGTAATACTACCTGAACAAGTAACTGTTTTATCATCAAAATCACAAGTAGCAGTTACTCCTAAAGCAGTTACTTTATTGTATGGACTATTAGAAGAATAAATAATATCAGTGGAAAACAAAGTGTCTTTATTTACAATAGGCGAAAGTAATTTATTAAACTTATCTCTTCCACTTATTTCCATAAAGGTTTGTCCTTTATCATGATAAGCATCTATTGTTTCTATTTCTCCATTAAATCTTTCTATTTCTATATAATAAGTTCCCTTTGCATAGTCTAAAGAATTATCATCAAAATATGCTGCATCGTCAAATGTAACTGCCATTAATCCTAATTCAGTATCAGTAGCAGAAACATCTCCTTCGATAAAATTAAAACCACTAGATACTATTTTAATTTTAAGATTTGTTCTATTTGGGACTAAAGAGAAGGTTGTTAATATATTTTTACTTGCTCGGCTATATGCCCTTCTATATACTTTAGCCCCTTCTGTTGGTTGTTCAGAAGAACTTATGGTAGCAGTAAAGAAATCTTCAGTATCTTTTAATCTATGTGAGTATAAATCAAATTTTTGTATTCCTCCACTAACAGCACCTTGTTTCCCACCAACAATGTATATTCTATCTCCTATTAGTAATTCATCATATAGTCCGAATAATCTTAAATTAACAGGAGTAACGGGTTGTAAATCATTAATAGTATCAAAACTATAATCTGTGCTAGAAAGATTATACGAATTATAAGTAATTCCTGTATCAACCCACTCATCTAACTTAGCCTTGAATACTCTATGCCTTGCTTTATACTCATCAAACTCATTTATTTTTTTACCTAATATTTTAGCAGGGTCAATCATTTTAGTTTCACATAATCCACCCTTTCCACCAATAGAATCATATATTTGATTCGACATTACATTAGATAATGAATTGCATTTATTTGGTGAAAAATCATAATGAACATATCTATATGGCCCTGCTAAATCCTCAATATCAGAATTAAAGGCATGCCCATCAAGAATAATTCTATCATCTAATTCTCTTCTAGAGTTATAAAAAGACGCTGAGTAGTTACTACCATTATGTGACCATGTGGAAGAATATCCTTCATTATTTGTATTAGCATAAGCATCACTATCAAGTGTTCTTAAATTATCTGATAGAGTAACATTNAATTCATATTTACTATAATCAATTATTTTAGTTCCAAAGTCAGGAACAGTAATAGCAGTAGTTAAATCATTTATTGCTAATGTGGTTGAAGGAGAACCACCAGCGGTTACATCAACATGACCTCCCATTCTAAATTCATATTTTTTATTATGGTCTAATTCATTTTTCTTATCTAATTTATCATTATAAAAGTAAAAGTGGGGTCTAGAACAAAACATTCTATTTTTATTGCTATAAGAAGTTTGAGATAAAATCCCAATGCTAAGTGCTACTATTTTACTAGTATTTTCGACTCGATATAACATAAACTTAGTATCTTTTGCAATTTCATTTCCTAATCTTGGTTCAAACTCAAAAGCATCACCGCTTACATCTTCTGTTAAAGATTGAGTTATTTTAGCAAAATGATGTTGTAAATAATCATCAGAATGAATTAACACAAAGTAATCATAACTATTAAAATCAAAAGCATTTATTCTAAAACCTGTTTGTGTAGCATCATCAAAACATTTAATTCTATATCCTTCTGTTGTTGATAAATTATTATATTGAGTTCCAGCAGAAGAAGCCTGTTCAATAACAATAGGCGCACTTCCGGTTGCATCTTCTGTTATATATGCAGCAATTCGAGAAAAAATGTGAGGCGCAAAAGAACCAGCAGCATCAACGAATACAGGATTAGTAGGGACATTAAATCCTGAATTATTATTACTTGGGGTAGTAGTAAGAGCAATCCCTTTATTAAATACTCTCGCACTCATACATCAACCTCCTCGAATCTTAGATATACTAAAGTTTTATCAAAATTAGGTAACAAATTGAATAAAGAAGTAAATCTAGTTTTAGATAAAGAAGTGATTGCTAATTCGTGAAACTCTCCCATAAATTGTTTATTAGTTGTAGCCGAATTAGCCCCTGTTGCACCGCTACCATTAGCCCCTATAAAATAATCTTCTTTACTAAAACTATAATCACCTGTTTCAGTATGAATAGTTGATTTAACTAAAGCCCCATTAAAGAAAATATCAATCTTTTTTGAGGCATTGTCATATGCACAAGCAATATGAAATGCGTCATTTATGTAGTTTGGATGATTATAAGCCCTTGTAAATACCATAGTTGTGTTAGGTATCTTTGTAGCAATTGCGCCACTTAGGGTTATCGTAGTGCTGCTTTTGTTTGTAGTGGTTCCTATTGACTCATAGACAAACGGGGCGTTTATGTGGTCGCGTCTTATGAATAATTCTTGGCCTTCTGCGTGAAAGTTTGTTGCATCAGCACTTCCTGTTATGTCTGCGGCAGTAAAGGTATTTCCGCCAGCACTATGATTGAGTATAGTGCCTAATGCTCTAAATTCGTGGTTTCCATCTTTATTTAATCCAAAAGCCTCAAGAACCGGATTATTAGCGGTTTGTTTATATCGGTGTTCTTTTAATGGTTTAATTACAACTCCGGTATCTATTGTATCTGTTGTGCTACCTATTTTTAATCTAACTCTAATCTTATATTCAGCAGGTTGATTTTCATTATGACTAGTAACATTAACTAAACTAATTTGAAAATTAGTGCTATAAAATATCATCATTTCATGCGTTATTCTCGATGCTCTAGGCAAATAAACTTCACTTTGAAACTTGCCTTGTTTACTCGCATCAAACTCTGATTGAGAAATTCCCGGCATTATCTTTTTACTAGCGGTAACTGTTGGTGCAGTTAAACCAGAATATGTTCCATATCCATTAATGTCATAAGGAGTAATTACTGATTCAAAGGTAAATGAACCTGTATGCGCCCAAATACCATAAGCGACATCATCAGCAACGCTGCCATCTCCTGAAGTATCAACGATATTATCTGAATAGTCTAATTTAACATGAGCATTACACATTATAGGAAAAACCAAACTTCTTTGTTTTCCCGCTAATATATCATACATGAATATCACGGCCCAATTCTTGCTACTTCAAATTGCATAGAAAAACTTAAATCAACTGATTCCGCTTCCATATTAAAACTAAAACTGCTAACAAATCCTGTTAATCCCACATCAGAATTTTTATCAGGAAAAACAGAGTTTTTGAATAATACTCCTTCATTATCTCCAAAACTAGTATCTCCCCTTGAACCAAATGAAAGAGGAATTAATTGTGATTCTGTCGGTGCAGTAGTAGTCCAAGTCCCACCTGCTGCTTCACAAGCAGTTTTATTATAATTTCCACTAACTGANCAGGTTCCTCTATAATTATAATCATCTGCTACATTAGATGGCATTAAAACTACTAACTCTTTAAATGATTGATTATCTTGTAATCCTGTCGAATCAACACCCGATGCAATTATTTGTGCTATTTCATGTGCAGTAAAGGTTAATGCAGTAGTAACTTCAGATTCACCAGAAGCCCCTGTTCTAGTTTTTTTAATTGTAGTATCACTAATAAATCCTTGTAAATCAACTGTTTTTGTGCACATTCCTAAATCTAAAGCAGCAGTTACGGATTCTCCTGTAACTACACCAGAAAAAGGAACAGGGAATGCAGGTATGGCTTTTGAAACAGAAACTCCTACACTTGTTACATTTAATGGAATAGTGTTGACTGTTAAATCTGTTCCGTCATATTTTCCTGTTTTAAGATATACATAACTCATTTAATCACCCCATACTGCCCGAAGATGTTCTTCTATTAATTTTATTATTTACCATATTACCAATCTTATCAGCAATTCTTCTTAATTCAGCATCAGAAGTATCTCTTGCATTTATTGTTATATTGATGGTGTTTCCTCCGCCACTATTAGAAACTAATTTTTTACTATTTTTATTAGAATGGACTCTTGAGCCTTGAGGTAATTTAACTAATTCTGGGCCTTTTTCTCCAACAACTGCCATTCCACCGCTAGAAACCCCACCTTCTGAAAATGGGTCAATTTGGTCTATCGCCCATTTAATTATTGAATACAGTCCTGCTAATAAAAATACACCTATCATAATAGGTAAAGCATAAATGCCTGCTAGAGTTAAGGCTACGCCAATTAAATATTTAACGAAGAATGCGGCCACTAAAAATAATGCTAATTTACCTAAAAGCGGGAAAATTACTTTCCAACCTTCTTTAAAAATAAGATAATCTAAGAAATCTAGCAAACTAGCCCAAAGACCATATAATATTGCTAATCCTACCTTAAATATTATTTCTGCACCTAATAATGCTAAATTAAGTATTGCTAATCCTAGTTCTTTAAGTTTCTCAAACCCTGCTTCTATACCACCTTCTGTAAAGGCTTGGAATGTTTCAAACACTAAACCAACTATTTCAAATAATGCTGACCCGAACTCTATTATAGTATCAACAATACCCATATCCTGTAATAAACCATAAGCATTATACAAAACTGCGGCCAATGCCATAAATCCAATAAATGCTAATATTCCAAATACTAAATATTTAAATGCCATATTTAATACAGGTTTAACTTTATCAGCAAATTTTTGTCCTTTAATTTGTATTTTAAGAGACCTTTCTGTAAGTTTTTCAAACATAGTTTGTTTTTTCTTAGTAAATGGAATCCATTCTAAAATCGGTTTAAAATTTTCTCTAAACTGTTCACCAACAGAAGTAATTGATTCAACAACAAGTTTATCTTGAGGAACAGCAAGTTTGCGTTGTTCTCTTTTCATAGCCGCTTTTTCATCTTTTCCGGCTTGTATTCCAGCAGCCTTAATTCCGGCTTTACCTTTACCGGCTTCTTCTGCTTGTTGTTCTGCAATTTTAGTAGCAACCTCTATTCTTTTCAAATCAAAAGCATATGCTTCTTTAGCAGCCGCTTGCATTTTAGAATTTTGGTCATTTAATTTATTCATTTGTGAATCCATTTTTATCATAGCAGTTTCAGCCGCTAATCTTTCATCATTAGTGGCGGCTAATACTCTTTGGTATTCGTGAGTATTTTCTATAATAGCAAGCATTTCTTTTTGATGTTCGGTAAATACATCACTTTCAAGGGCTTCAGTTAGATTTACATTTTCAGCAGTTAGTTTTGCTATGGCATCTAATAAAACATTATATTCTTCTTGAGTTGTTTTAATATTTTTTCTTTGCTGAACAAACTTATCATTTATTTCTTGTTGTCTTTTAGAATTTTCTTTTGACCTCTGTTCAAAACCAGCAAGAATAGCCAAATATGCTCTAAATTTATTTTGAATGGCCCAAAGAGGACTACCAGAAACTAATCTGCTAAATACTGTCCATTTTTTTCCAGCCTCACTAGTAGCGTCAGCCGCTACGATTAATGCTTTAGTAAAGCCTTCAAATTCAATACCCGATTTAATGGTAGCCTTATTCAAATCTTTAAGGCCGGATATGGTTTCATCTAAAACTTCGCCCACCATGTCTTTTACTCTCCGATTTTTTCTTTACCTTTTCAAATTCCTCGGATTTCATTTCTTCAACAACATAATGAACATTTAATAAATCTTTTACTAATGAAGTTGGCATTTTATATACTTCTAAAGGGCTAATTCCTAGTGCTTTAGATAAAGTATAAACAACAATTAAAGATGATGTTTTAAGGTCATATTTTCGACCATGTAACACATCTTTGATTAGTCGTTTTTTCCTTCATCCTCCTGCATCATAGTCATTGGATTAGGAAGTATTTCTTTAAGTTGATTACCCACATATGGGCTAAGACGCAACATATCAATAGTTGATAATGAAGGTTCTGTCTTTTCAATAAAGTTTTCGACCATATAGCGATACATCGCATTTAGGTCTAAGTCAAAAGATTGAGTCTTAGAATCAATCTTCATAACTGAGTTCAAGGCTTTTTCGGCTTCTAGCCAAGTAGGTTCTTTNACCCATACCTTGANGTATTTATCTAATTCNGGTGACACTTTAATATAATGTAGTGTCGATTCGCTTAGTGCAAATAGCACATTCTTATCTGTTACAATTTCTTTATTTAACATATTATCCACCTTTTTTACCAACAAACAAACTAACGGTGTTGGTGGAATATTATTCTGCTAACTGAGACTTCTTAGGAGTTTCCTTCTTTTCTTTNTTCTTCTCTTCTTTAGCCTTTTGCATTTCAAGCAATTTACTGTAAGGATAGCCTTGACCCATTTAATCACCCCATTAATGCTGCNTGTGTAATAATAGTGCANCCATTAGNCTTTAGTCCTCTTGGCATAACTGTTGCTTCAACAGTAATTGGCCCTTTATCATCAGGAACAGTCCAATTAGCGGCACTTGTAAAGTAGTTTTCAAATTCTAACTTAATTTGTTCACCGTTACTCTTATCAAATTGTAGTGTAATATCATTAGTAACCTCTTCATCTTGATTTAGAAGTTCTCTAAATAACTTATCATCTGTAACCATAGCAGTAAAAGATAACTCATAGGTTCTTTGTGCAGGAATGCCTTCTTTAACAGATTTGTTACCTATTCCTAAATATCTCTTATCTTGTATATTATTGTTAATAGTTAAAGTAAAGTTTGTAATTTTAAGGAAGTCTTGATTATAAATTGTAAACTTTCCATCACTAAAGAAGAATGGTTCTAAATGACTTGCAATCGCACCCTTTCTATTAGTAAAGTTTTCAACATCAGAAACATTTCTGCGAGCATACATTTCTTCATCAATATCTAATGCAGTTACAGCACTTGTATTTAAGTCCATAGTCATTTTAACTTCTTCGTTTTCGTTAGCAGTAATAGTAAGAGTATTAATTCTATTTCCTCTAGCAACACGAACAAATGTATGGCTTTCAGTTGCAGCCGAATCAATGTCTGTTAATAGTGAAGTATCTGTTTTTGTAATAGAATGCTCTAAAGCAAACGATGGTAATTTAACAGTATCTTGTTCATTGATAATATAGGTAATAAAATTAGTAGCAAAATCAGCATCAGTTAAAGCATTTAGATGAATTAAGTCTCCTACTGTTGTATCTGTCGGCATTAATGGAGGAACAACTTCTGTTCCAATTGTTCTGTAAAAGATTGGCCCATCTTCAATATGTGCGCTATCATTGTGAATAAACTTATCTTGGTCTGCACTATTTACATCAAAAGGTTCAGAAAAACTACCACTTGTTAAAGCAGTTCTAATACTTGAAGGAACAGTAGTAGTGGTGCATTTACCTAAAGCGTAATAAAGCCAATGTCCTTGATGAGCCATTAAAGCAATATTTCCTCCGCTTGCAGTTTCAATACCTTTGTATTGATGAGTAAAGTTTCTTGAACCACCAAGAGCCAAATTAAGTTGTTTCATTTCAACTTCAAGATTAGGGAAAGTAGCAGATTCAACAAGACCAATAAAGTTATCAGAATTTAAAGTTGATTTGCTAGAAATAGCAGGTGCAGGGCAAGGTGCTGCATATCCTCTAATAACAAAATAATCATTAGCCAAAGTTGATTTTGCGGCTGGTGTGAAATCTATTGTTGCTGCGGCAGTTCCACTACCAGAATTACCTGTAATAGTATGGGTTGATTGATATACATTAGAAGCGTTATATCTATCAATAGTGCAACCAACATACAAATCCTTAATTAAACGAAAATGAGTTTGGTCGCTATGGAATATAATTTGTGTTACATCTCCGGTAGCGGTTGTCTTTTTAATATAATAATCCACTTCAGGGACAAATGCTAGTGTTGCCCCACTTCCTACAAATATCTCTTCATTTACTGCCATAATTAAACTCCCCTTTACCTTTACAAACTTACTAAGGGACTGTTAATGCGAATCTTTTTGCTTCTAATGTAACTTTGTAACCGAACAAACGCTTTGCTCTATCATTACTTTCATTTCTTGAGCCTACAAATAATTGATTGAAATTAGAACCATCACTTGCGGTATAACCCTTGCGTTTGCTCTCAAGAACCCTACGCAGTATCAAGTATATAGACCTTAACCTATCCTTGCCATAATCAGCATCGGTTCCTCCCCTTTCATCATGTAATACTCTAATATGAATAGTAAATGAATATGTTTCATGTCTTACATCAAAATGCACTGTTGGGTAGGTTAAACTTTGTGAATCTTCAAAAACTACTATTGTTGCAGGTGAACGGCTTAAATCCACTCTTACACCTTTATTCTTTGTAGTGTTTCTTATATCTAAAAATTCAGGAGTAACTGCATGAGAAGAAGAAATAGTTCCGGCACTTACTAAAGCAGTTGCCGCACTACTCCATCCATTTGAAAGAATATCTAAGACGAGACTGACTTCATCCATTTCTCTAATTCCTCCACTATTTTCTTTTCAACATCTTTACAGAATGCTTCTTCAGCATTTNTAATTATTTCTTCATCACTAAAACTAATATCTATTCCTATTTGTTCAGACAAATCTTTCATTACAAGTTGTCTTTCTTTTTGAATATTTAAATATTCTTCAAAAGATTTAGTGTTTATTTTCATTGTATCGGAACCTGTCCTGTTTTATTTTGTAATACTTTTTTCCAAGCCGATTGTTTTTTATTTGCACTAATCCTTTTAGGGTCTAATGATGAATCAGGGCTTCTAAACTGAGTTTGTTGTGGCTGAGTTTGTTGATTTTGTTGAACAGTTTGAACAGGTTGAGTTTGAGGCATATTAGGATTTTGTCCTTGTTGTTGTTGATTTTGTCTTTCTCTTTCTCTTGCAACCCTTTCTTCTATTAATCTCTGCATTCTATCATATCTAGCACTTGTTCCCTTTTTAGGTGGTGGTGGGCCTCTTTTTGGTTTAGCCGTAGGTTGAGGTGGTGGTGCTGGTGCAGGTGGTTTTCTAGGAATAATTCCTGTTGGACTACCTGTTCTTGCTTCAACTTGTTGTTGGAAAGTTAAAGGTTTTTTCTTTGCCCTTTGGTTAAATTGAGATAAAGCCGCTGGTGCTGTCATTTGGAATGGTTTTTTAGGCTCTGGTAATGGAACATTTTGAGGTATTTTAGGTAATGGAACACTTGTAGCCTCAGTTGTAGCACGATTTTCTGCATCCATTTGTTTTGCTTTTTCTTCTTGCATTCTTTTTATTTCTGCCATATATGCTTCTCTATCTGCTAATACTTCATCACTAATTCTATTTTCTCTTTGAGTATTTGCATCTTGAACAGGCTTTATATTTTGTAAAACTGCTGAACCTGCCGCCGCTTCCCTTCTTTTTCTTTTTCTTTCTTCTTCTAATCTTTTTGCTTCATTAGCATCTATTTGTCCTTGTGCGGCTTGTTGTGCTAATCCTGTTCTTCTTTTTTTTCCAGCGGCTAATCTTTCATCTATTCGTTCTAACCTTTGAGTTTCTGTTTCATCAGCATCCCTAATTGCTTGGTCTTGAACGGCAGGTAATTGACTTCTATAACCCTGTTTATCTTCTTCTAATTGCGAGGCTTGCCAATCTGCTATATCTAATTGTCTTTGTTGAGCATCTTGTTCAGCCTGTAATCTAGCATCTTCTTCCTTTTGTTTATTAGAAAAATAGTCCTTTCTAGCACCTTCAACCTTTCTTCTATTAAAGAATTGTTTAAATCTATCAGCAAATGTTTTTTTACCTACATCTGGAACATCAAAGTCTCTTTGAGTATTTCTTGCTTTGTAGTCCCTTACTTTTGCAGCATCTCTTGAAGCCTTTGCTTTCTTTTGTTTTCTTCTTGCTGCGGCTCTTAATTGTTCTTCTTTTTGAGAAGGCTTTCTTCGGGTAGCCCTTCTTGAAGGGTCTTTAAGGATTTCAAACCATGCTTCTGCCATAATACTCCCTCAATCAATAAAATAGACTATATCGCCTTTTCCTTTCAGTATGTCCATTCCTTCTTTTTTCAGTATGTCATACTTTTCTTTAGTAGTAATATTAGCACCCGATTCAGTTATAAGAATACTTTGGTCGTCATGTCTTATAATTTCAGCCGCTACTAGTTTTGTAGCCGCTTCGTGGATTGTTGCTGGAACCCTACCATCACCTGCTAAATAAGATACTATTACTGAATTTCTAGTATTATAAGGATAATCCTGTAAAAAGAATATTCGACCTTCTTCATTTAAAAGCCAATAGTCGCCTAATCTTCTCATATCTTCTTTATCAGTAAATGCAGTTAAATTACAAACTGTTGGTATATTTCCTGTTGTAGTAAATGTTAATGTATTTGTTCCGCTACCCGTTGCAGTTCCGCTTAATTCAACAGTAGTCGAATTAGTGATTGAAGCGATAGTAATTGTTCCACTAATGCCTGTTCCTGTTACAGTCATACCTACGGCTAATTTAGAAGAATCTGCGACAGTAAGCGTGGCATCTGCATTTACAGTCGTGCATGACTGTTTTATTGTTGCTTTGATGACACAATCTGCCCCATCATCACCGGAAAGTAGGGATGATATGAAAACGACCTTGCCATTTTGGGTGTCCTTTTGAGCATAGAAAAAGTCAGAAATGGAAAGTGAAGAAGAAGTAAGTGCTTTAGGTGAAGTTGCGCCTGTAAAGGTTGATGTGGAAGAAGGGAATGATTCATTCACTAATGAAACTATTTCATTATTTGTTGTCTTTATACCAAATGTATTACAAAACTCATCGTTACCTAAACTAGCGACAGTATTTTCAGCAGCCATTGTAAATGATACTCCGCTATCAGGTAATTGTAATATAATAGAATCTAAATCTCTAAAATTTTCTAATAGTTCAATTTGCGCTTGTGCTGATGCTAACTCTTTATAATCAGTTCCATCCCATACTTGTAATGAAACTACTTTTCTAATTTTCATTTGAGTTAGTTCAATAAAACCAACATAGCCTCCATAAAGAGTATTTCCNGGAANATTTCTATATTCAAAATTATGAAACTCTTTTTTNATTAATAGNGGCCTAAATGAACGCTTAACCTTTTCATCAACCATTCCTTCGACTCTTTTGATAATTGCACCAACTTGGGCTAAAGTTGGATAAGTGTTAGTAGCATGAAAAGCAGG
>JGI25132J35274_1000337_pt1 | contig 12630 bp, 23 predicted proteins | sample ETNvirenome_6_30_FD_35274 | JGI IMG/M metagenome (IMG submission 35274)
CTTGTTGATGAGTATAATCATAGATATTATCAAAAAATGGATGGAGAGCACGTTTTTACTACTACTAGAGATAAGAAATATCCATTTAAAACAAACCAAGTTGAAAAACTAGCAACCGAAGAAGATTTGAGTAGTTTTAAGGGTCGTGGAAAATTACAAAAAAAATTCAACGTAGTTCTTGATAAAGTAAAAAAGAATCCCAAGGCTCAACTGTTATATCGTTTAAAAAAACAAATNCCCTTAGCCAAGGCTTTTGTTGTTCTTGAAACAGCTCTTATTGCAAAGGATTTGTTGGNAGATACANATGCTTTTGACTTTTTATCAAAAGATTGATTACTTTAAATAGTAAGTTTAAAAAAAATTACAACTTGATTACTGTATCAAAGTAATCACACCCTTTGTTTACTATACATTTTTTATTGTGAAGTTTTTTATCTAACTTTTGATGTAACTTATTGTTTTTATTGAAGAAAACTACTCCTAAGCACTTACCATTTATCCAGTTTGCACATAATCTTTGAGCTTTTTTTTCTAAAGAAGTCATGCACTCCCTCTAGCTGTGATAGAGGTTATATATTATAAGGGGAAAACAATATATAAAATAGAGAGAGTGCATAGTTTTTTACATTACAACAATTTTTCTTCGTCTTCTTTATTCCAATTACATTCTTTTTTCAAAGAGAGGATTAAATCTGATACCTCTCTTGCTTTGCCTATTTGATTTTCTCTGTAACATTCATCAGATAGTCTATGTAAACCACTTAATATTAATATTAAATCTTGTGGCGATACAACATATTTTCTTTTCATTAATACTTACCTCCTTTTGCAAGTTTTCTCATCACATAAGAGCATAGTTCTTCTGGCAATTCTTCGACTAATTGCATTAATAATTCAAAATCTTTTTCGTCTAAATGACCTTTTCTTCTATTGCAAGTTCCGCATATTAATTGCAAATTTTCCATAACACTACCACCGCCTTTAGCCATTGGTACTATATGGTCACATGCTATATTGTGAATAGTTAATTTTTTATCACAGTATTTACATTGTGTACCATAATTATCTAAGAATAGTTTTTTTAAATCTACTAGTTCAACATTAAAATCTAAATTAGATTCTTCAGCTCTTCTTTTTAAAGAAGATTTTAAAGCAGATATTTTTCTTGATAATTTTTGATAAGCTTTTTTCCAAAATGTATTATGAACTTTTTTTAGAACTGGCTCAAATGTTTCTCTATTTATTTTCAAAATTAAATTTGACACTTTGCAAATAAAGAAATCTTTTCATTGCAGGTCCCATTGGTTTAATTCTTTCTTCTCTAATGAGTTCATTATAAGCAGAACGAATACTATGTCTTCTTGTTTCTTCTGGGGTATGTGATTTTCTTTTTGACATTTTTAAATTCCATTTTCTGTTTTTGGTACATAATTTACTACTTCGTTACCAACTTTTTCTATCATTTGAGTATCTAAGAAGTATGAAACTTTATTTTCTTCATCTGTAATAGCTAAAGCAAATCTTCCTGATGGTAAGACTGTTCTAATTGTTTTTAAAAGGTCTTCTGGGTCATCGTATGTGCGTGAAAGAAAAGATTTAGTTTGCCATTGCTTATACAAAGAAATCGCAGAACCATCAAGCTTAGTTATCTTAACAAGTTTCATATTTTTTCTTCTATTCTGTCTAACCTATATGTAATTAAAGCCCAGATTGCTACCATATAAACTGTTTGTATTAAAACATCAAATGCTTGGGTTTGCAATATTTCAATTAAATAATACATTATCATTTTTTCTCCTCTTTGCAGAAAAGGGGGATTAGTGCCAACCTTTCCCCCTTAACGCTGTTTTGATTTCTCATCATTTTTTAATAGTGGCAACAATAACCTTTATTGTTACTACTGTTTAGAATAAAAGCTCCTAAGAATTTATTTCTATTGTCGGTCACTTTTACACTATGTACTACTTATTACAAGCTTAAAGAGTATTCAGCATAGTTATTACCATTTCTGTTTTTCACTAAATGCGTTGTAATTCTTGTTCCATACCCATCTTCATGTCTTAAGGTATGTATAACTGCGGCTAATCTATAGCAACCACATAATCCCATTGCTACCGCAGGGCTTATTCTAGAACCAGTTTTAAGAAAAGCCAATATTTGATTCTTTTGGCTTACTCTATTCCCTGTTCGCTGTATGTTTTGCATAAATTATTATCTCCTACTATTAAGTTAATATTAAAGCCTACAATCCAGAAAGATATTTTTACATGAATAAAAGTCTCTGTAGGCATGTCTATTATAAATACTCCAAATTGAAATATCCAAAATAAAGTGACTTGAAAACCATTTTCAATAGATTCTAAATGTATAATTGCCATTAGCTTCTTTTTACTCTCTTTATTTTAGGCATACTTGCTCCCGAGATTACTTTTCCTTCTTTTAAGTCTTTTCTTATTTTAATCTTGTTAATAGACTCAACGTATTTCATATTTTTATATGAATCTGGAATTTCATCTTTTTCATGTATGATTACAGGTCCGTCTGTTTCATACAGTTTGTAACGAGCAGTATCTGTTTCATATACTCCATCATTGCCTACTTCTTCAACTATAAGAGGTATCAATGTTTGATTAAAGTATTTTTTCAAAGATTCTGTAGCTTTTTTACGAGTTTTCAACCTATGTATTTCACTATTTAATGCTTCAACTTCTGCGTCTATCATATACATTCTTTTGTCAATGTCAACCATAAAATGGTCAATCCCGTCAAGTTTTCTACTAATACTTTGCTTTGTTATCTCTAGTTGAGAATCTATATATTTCATTTCTTCACTTTCGCTATCAGTAAATAGTTTTTGTGATTCTAGGTCTATATAATCCCCAACTAGTTCTTTTGTTGTTTGTTTTTTCAATCAATCTCTCCTTTTTCTTAATCTNAAAGAAGGAAGCCAGTTTAAATCNACNTCNAATAAGTCTCCATCTGAGTTTTTAAATAGACTTACTTTCTTTTGAGTACTGTCTTGCCTTCCATTTATTCCTAACACTTTTCTTGATGCGTTTTCTATTGCACCACTACCTTTACCTGCGTATATATCTAATATCTCTGACCTACTATATTCTCTAGATACTTGAGATATTTGTATAATAATAATATCCATATTTACTGCTAGGTTCGATAAAAAATGAGAAATGTATCTTATTTGGTCATACTCAGAACGTAAATGAGGAGGCGTTTCTACCAAGTCAATATAGTCTATAACAACTACCATAGGCTGTATTTCTTTAACTTTTGATTGAATTGCTTCTGGAGTTGCACTTATTGTTTGTATATTTACATTGGCAAGATAGTCTCTATACGATTTAAATAGCTTAGAGGCTTCTTTATTTACATATTCTTTTGTACTTCCTGATACTATTTGCATGTGTCTTCGGTGCATATAACTAGCTGATAACTCTAAAGATAAAAATAGAGTAGGAAGTTGCCATTCTTTCATTATTTCATCGTTTTCAGCATCATAACCAAGCACTATGTTTTGTGCTAATGTTGTTTTATTGCTTCCTGTAGGACCAAATATCGTAACTAATTCTCCCGGATATATGGTACAATCTTTATCTTTTAANCCAAACATTCTTGATAAATCAATAATTTTACCTGTAAAGTCGGTACTTAATCTTTCTTCAAGCATTGTTTGTAAATCATCTACATTATAGACATCCACATCATAATCCTTATTTTTATAAAATACGCATTTTGTTTCGCAATGTGCACTCATAAATTCATCTTTACATCCATATCTATATCCAGCATTGTAAACACTCTCTACTTTGTCAAGTATGATTTGCGTATTTAATTGGTTGTTATTCCAATGCAACAAGCTTGCTTTTGTTGCTTCGCTAGGAATACCATTCCTTCTAAAATGACTAGCAATTCTTAGTATAGTATTATTTCTTGTACCTTTTTGAGGACCTTGATTGTACATTGTTTGTACGCAAGGTGCAACTTTTCTTGGTTCTTGTATCTTTTCTAATACTCTTACTTCTGGAACATCTTCTACAAGATATTGCTCTAAGCTTCCATCTCCTGAAAGCGTGAATGTACTGTCTTCTAATCTTCTTTTACTTGCTAAACTAAGTATAATTTCAAAAGAAGGTATGATATTGTCTTTAAAAGGTATTTTATACAGTCCACTTTTTACATTAAGTGAATGAGTAGACCTGATTAATGAAGACTTGTTATATACACTTAAATCTATATCCATGTCTAACATATTAGACATAGTTTGTTTAACTATATAAGGTAAGTCTGGACTAGCTTTAAAATTAAAACATTCATTACTTATCATTACATGGTAACCAGTACCACTAAAATAAGCTTGAAAATTTTCATTACTNAATCCTAATCTGTATAATTCNTGAATTAACCATTGTGCTTGTTGAAGAGTGTGCTCATCTGTGTTNTCTCCTTTATCAATATCTATTGGNATATAATTAATATATCTAGTTCCAACAAAATTCTTGATAGAGTGATTTGATTTAACAAAATCTATAGCCTCTTCATCATAATTATAAACACTTCGGTATATTGCAAGTTTATCACCTTTCTCATAAAGCGTTTGGTAATATTCATCTATAGGCACGATAACCCCTCTACGTGAGGGGTTACCAATTGCCATTTCAACAAACATTTAGAATGCGTTTGTTGATTGATTTGAGTTATTAGAATTACTTTTAACAACTCCGTTTGATTCTACTTCTTTGATAATGCCTTTTGACTTAATGAATTTTATATACCCATCTAAGTCTTCCATAGAATCAGATAGTTTTGGATATACTACAGTATATACTTTACCATCTTTCCCCATTTCTTTATACGCATAAGCAAAGAATTGTTTAGATTTAACATTGGGAAGAATAGAATCATGAAAGAATTTTTCCATGCTTTCTATCTTTTCTCCATTGCCATCCACCATATTCCCTTCGGTATCTGGACCACCTTCAAAATTAACTGCATCAAAGAAGCTATATAACCTCTTTAAGAATGAAGATGTTTTGATATGACCTGAAGGCTCTCTATCATGACTACCAAGAACTTTCATAGTATAGGGATATTGTGAATTATCACTTTTTAGAGTAACCTCATAGAAGCCATCTGCCCATTTAAACTCATCTGTCCTATCTTCAAAGTTGGTAATATTTACCGGTATTAACCCTAAATAACTACCTTTACTTTCTTCTATTTCTGTTGGTCTGAATCGTGCACTCATTTATTCTCCTTGTATGTGACAATTTCATTTTTAATAACTGAATAATCAAATTCCAGTTTCTTTTGTGCTAGAGGTTTCAATCTAGAACCTACAACTCTTTCGTCATAAGCTTCAAATGACACATAGTATTTACCATCATCTTTCATAGCTGTTGTATANCCTATTACATCAGCTTTAGCCGCTAATCCATACCCAAGTCCCCTTGGCAATTCTGGAGCTAACTGAGCTTTGCCATCTGTAACTTGTGTTGTTTTACTATGTGCTATTAGGATAAGATTTCCACCTCTCTTTTTCATAAGGTCCTGAAAGCGGCGAATTACATCTAGATTTTTACGTCTAGCTTTGCCCCAATCTGCACCCCACTGACCTTCGCCCATAGCTGTAATACCAAGTTCTTCAATTACTATTGTCTCAATCCATTCATTGACTTGACCAATAGTNTCTATGGCTACTGTATCGTATGGGAGGCTATCCCATTCTTTTTCTAACCATTGATAAACTTCTATTAAGCTATAAACAGGCATTGGTTTGCCTTTATTGTTTCCAGTCCTATGTACAAAACCTCTTTCTTCAGGTGGAACAACTTCATGTTGAGGTTGACCATTTTTAACTATAGGTTTATTGTCTTTTAATTTAGGTCTGGTTGGAGCGTTTAACTCCGTTACTGTAACAACATTTGCATTATTGGTAAATTCGGAACCTAGGTCAGTATCAATTAATAATACTCCATCAGAACCTTTTTCACTCCATTGACTACAGGCTGTTGTCTTGCCCGTTTTCGGCTGACCTATGAAGAAATACGTCAGACCAGAGGGAATTGTTGCCCAATCCGTCTGGATTTTGGTTACTTGTACTTGCATTACTGCTCTCTTTTGTTTGATTAGGAAGGATACTTTGTCCGTATTCGAATGATATTGGACTCAAACTGCTCCAAATATAATCATAATATTGACCACCTACAATGATATTGTACAACTGAGACACTGTAAGTGAAGCTATTGTGGTAGTTGCAAATAATGAATGTTTCATACTGCAAGGTGCAGGGTCTATAGAATCTGTTGGTATCCAATGTTTCATATAATCATCGTGATTTTTAGTTACTGTAACTAGTTCTATTGTCGTTGCTCCCATTCTTGCATCTATTAACACTTTAGCAATGTCATCTTTTAGAAAAGCTTTGTAACAACTTTTTCTTGATTCCATATCATCAGTACAAACAATATTGTAAAGACTTAATGAATCTCTAGATGTCCATTTTTTATCTATTGCTTTAAATGACTGCCAATCTTCTCCAAATTTATTGACAAAATCCTGGCAAGCAATAGCTTTGTTCTTTCCTATATAACTAGTTGGATAAGCTGTGCTAGAAAGATTGTGGTCTTTCATAATATCATTATCGTATCCAGTTATATTTTTAAATCCCATTATTGTGAGATATTGACTGACAAAAGAACCTATACCACCTAGTCCTATTATAGTTATATCTGTTAACTTATTTAATGGAATTAATTTTTTATTTCTTAGAAACCTTGTTTCTATCATTTGTATTCCCCTTTATACTTCTTTCCCTGTTTTTTAATTTCATTTTGCTCTAACATGCATACTAATAAAATTAAGTAATTAATAATATCTTTTATTCTTTCGGTAATGGGTTCAGAATAAGTTGTACCATCTTTAAAATAGTTTAATAAGCTTGAAATATGCTTTAATAAATAGACTGATAAAACTTGTATACTTGTTAGTCCAAGCTTAGTTGCTACACTTTCAAAATTCCACAATACGTTTTCTTCAAAATGACCTTCGGTATATTCAATGCGTTTAGCATCTGCTAATTTGAATGTATCTTTTATAAAGTCATTTCTAAGTTTGTAAAATACTTTATTTTTCATTTTTTTCCTCTTTCATTTCACAATCCGGACAAGTTCTTTTTTCTCTTCCATAAGTAGGAAAGTTTTCATAATACAAATATAATTTAATATTATTATTTTTATAATGCTTAGTCCTACTTAATTGACTATTAAACTGCCAACAAAAATTACATTTTATACAATGTAATATTTCATCATCAGCTCTTTTTGCATCTGACATATACGGTTCATATCCAGATGGAGTAAAGTCAAGGTATTGATTTCTTTTTTTTGCATTTACTATTTTTGTTATCCACCAGTGATTATCTTCGTTCATCTGTTGTCTCCTTTAAAAATGTATTTAACACATTAGCATAAGCACTAATCATTCCTAAATCGTAAGCTATCACTTCATCTGTACCTGAGTCTGGTTTCCAATCATCTTCAGATGCTATGTCATAATCTTTTTGTAAATTTTCTGACAAATCGAACATCTCTCTAGAAATCATATTTTCTAATTTCTTTTTATTTAATTTCATTTGTTTCCTCCAAATAATAGATACAAGAAGAGAGGTTTGACCCTTTTACATGCTACATATCCGTACGACTTAGCACTACTCTTCTTTATCTATTTATTTTCTATGTGTATCTTTTTAATAATAACTCTGAGGGATTTAATGCTTTATCTATCTTTTCTATATCATTGACAAAATTATCCCAATTATTGTCCATTTCAAAGCTTTCAATCGCCTGATTGACTTTCTCCCATTGTTGAGCATGGGTTAAATCATTTTTATCATTCCTAATAGTGTTAATTGATTCTATGTAACTATTATTATTAACCAATGATAACTGATTGTTATTATTGAAGTTATGAACACCGTTATATCCACCATATCCTCTATAATTTCCATAAGTAATAGTGCCACTTTTGACTTCTTGCTTATTTAAATTATCCACTTCCTNCTTCCATTCACTTAATACTTTTATTTTAGGCTTGGAAGGAGCATACTCACCTTCTAGAAATCTAGGTATACTAAATTGGTCTAGATAGCTAAAGCCGAATGATACTTGGTTTCCTTCACTTGCTACGACTGTACTAAAGAACAATTGTTTAAAAGTTGCTTGTTCGTTAGCAGTATCTACATCAGTGCCACTAAAGAATGCTCCCATTGTATGATGACTATGGATTAAACCTAAATAACAATCTTTGATTCGTTTATCGTCTTTAAGTTTAAATAGCAAATCGGATAAATCTTCTCCGTCTACTTCTGTTGCCGAATAATCACCTAAGTCCATACCTACAAAATATTGAAGAACGACTTTGCTAGGTATATTTGTTTCTTTGTCTGTTTTGGTAATTTTATACCACGCAGGTCCGCTCCATTCTCTATTTGGGTATTCATTTAAATAATATCTAATCTTATCTTTCATTTCTTTAGATATTTTTAATGTACTATCTACTTGTTCTTGTTTACTTTTAGTTTCCTTCATCTAACGCCCCTATTGTTTTGTTATAGTGTTCTAATTGTCTTTCTAACTTGTCTTTAATCATTTGTCGAGTAAACCTTATTTCTTTTTCAACGTATCTTTTATCCATTCCATCTTCATCTGTAAAAGATGATGTGAATAATTCATTTATGTACTCAAATTGTGAACTATCTTTTGTAGTATCAATTGATAGTTTGTACGTAAGTATTTCATTGAATGTATCTTCATACTCAACATCACCATTTATAGCGTTTAGATACATCTGATGCCCAGTATCATCATCATTGATTTTAAAATCAAATAATTCTGTTAATAAAGGCAATTTTAACTTTCTAGCATGGTGTGCATAAAGAATTGGTATAAACATGTGCTGATTGTTTATTTTAGGCTGACTACTGACACTTAAAGCATTGTAAAATAATAACTTATATTGCAATCTTCGTGCAGTATTTTCATCTAAACCTTGTAAATCATGGTTATTGATAAAAGATACTACATTAAAGTTATAAAAGTCTAATTTTTCTGTTAGTAAACATTTTTGAATATGACTTTGAGAAAAACTACTATTATATACTATGCTTTCTGAACGTTCTTGCATGCCAAGTAGAGAACGAAAATAAATTATCTTTAATTCTCTTTCACTAAGGTTTGGATGCGGTAGTTCTTTATCTAGAACATAGTTTTCAAAAGCATTATTAAAGTCTTGTGCAGTAACAATACCTAAAGTATCGTAACTTAACTTTTTTACTATATGCCATTTAGCGTCTTTATGAGCGGTTCTTATTCTGTTGGCATAATAATAATTAAAGTTATCATACAATTGACGATTTAATATACTAATAGAATCATGTTTGATTTCTGAATACAAACAATAACTTTCTATATGTAAATCGCATNTATCGTTAAACAGACTATTTAACATTGCTAAGTTAAAAGTTCTATACATCGCTTGTTTACCCCATGCTCCATATTCATCACCTTCATTTGCGAAACGAGTCATATCTTGTATAAATAGTAAACTTTCTGCTTTTTGATTTATAGTGGTTAACTCTGGAATACTTATACGGTCTTCAAGAAANATTTCGTGTAGTTGTCTTCTTTTATCTGCATAATCATCTATATTCCCTAATACTTCTAATATATCTTCTAATTCAAATCCGTTATCCAGTGAGGCTTGCACTAGTGCTTGATATTCTTTTATATCACCACTCCAAGGCGTAGTTCTTGTTTTATAATTTAATAAATAGTCTTTAAACTTTAGCTTTTCAGGATATAAACGCAGAATATCATTTTCATTGTTTTTATCTGAACGCTTAATGTCAATCAAGGCATCTTTACTTCCTTCAAACGTAGCTCGGTAATCATTTAAATTCCAGTATGCATCATCTCGTGTCCAAGTATTTAAAAATGATTCCATAACACGCATTGTAGTCTTTAAATGTCCTGATGACAATGCTTTATGTACAACTGGAGACCATTCTCCTAAACAGGGTTCTCCTGTTGTATCAATATGTGGATGAAATGATTGACCTGCACTTCTACGAGGGTTAACTAATTCATTATTTATAAAATATTTAAATTTATGCTCAACAAAAGCATCTTCTCCATTCCATAAACATAAAATGTATATTGGAGCTGGTAAAGTGTTAACTAAAGTTCCTCTAAGCTTAGGAGTTTTCATTTTAAACATAAGTCGTAAACAGTTTAAATCTGAACCTGAACTTATACTATATCCAAATAACAGTTCTTCTTCTATTAATTTTTGGATAGGTTTTTTTTCTTCAATTTTATCTAATATTGCTCTATTATTCGAGAAGATACTTCGAAACTTGTGATAAAAGATTTCATTCAGTTTACCACTTTTCTTTAACGCATCTTCTTTATCAAAACAATTTACTGCATTGGCATTATGTATAAAATTTAATAATTGATATGTATTACTCATAATTCCCCTTTTTTTATTTAAAAGAGCAAGTATCCGGCTTTCTAAGCAGACGAATCCTCTTTCACACAGACGGTTTTATTTCTGTTGGCTTCAACTTGCTCTTCTAAATGTTATTTAACTCTAATTAAGCTAGTGCTATAGAGCCTGATGTAACTTTACTTTGAACCATAGTTACAAAGTCTTCTTCACGCAAAACAGTTTCTGGTGTAGCTGGGTCTCCATTAACTTTAATAGTTAAGTTGTCTGGGTCTGTTCCAACCATATGTTTTGCAAGAACTTGACCTACTGTTCTACAATCATCTATTGTAGTAACTGAACCTGTTGTTTGCAAAGTTATAGTAACATTATTACTAGGCATAATTACTCCTTATTGGTTTTTAGTTTGTTAATTTTCTTTTCTAATTTCTTTATAGAACTACAATTCATTTCAGTAGTTAAATGNAATTCATTTAGAGCATGCTTTACATACTCAACATTACCATTTAGAGCATGCTTTATTTTGTCATGCATGTCCTTATTGTATTTTTGATTACTTCTAACTGCATACCACAACCTGCTAAATGCAGATTTTTTTGTCTTTCTATAAAAGAACCTTTTAATAAAGTTCATTTTTCTCCTTCATTTAAGGGATTTCCTGATTATTTAATAGCTCTTCATAGTCTTCAGGCTCTACTATGTGCTCACAATCTTCGCATTCTAAGCCATAATCGTCTCTTGTTGAACTGAAAGCATTAGTTGTATAGTTAGTTACAAATTCTATAATAACTGTATTGCTTCCGTCACATTCAGGACAATTAATATTAGACTGGTCTCCTGCTATTGGATAAGTCAATTGACTAATCTAATAGTTTGCGTAAATTAAAAAATTTCACTTTCCAGTAATCTACGCTATTTCTAAGGTTATTATTTATTTCATCATTCTTTTTATACATTATTATAATGCATATACTTTGAATGACAATAATAAATAACAATATTAAATGTGATATTAATACTGTCATTTTGCGTCCTTTAGTTTAAGCTTAAGTTTTTTAATTATTTTATNATTAGATTTTATACGTTTATCTAATGCTTTAGTAATATAAGAGAACCTGAACTCAGGCTCTCCTATACTACTATTTGCGACTATAGCTTCCAATTCTGCTAAATCTAATTTATTCCGCATTGAAGTCTTACTTTCGCATATGCACGTTGCTTTGTTTTCGCAAAAACAAATATTGGCATACCTTTGACACTTATACAGTATCTTTTTGTTACTTTAGTTTTATTCATAATAGTCACCTCATTTATGAAAAGTTTACCCTGCGTCTGACATCAAGACAGTATAGAAGCCAGATTTGTATTATATGTATAATAGATGTGATAACATTGTGGAGTCTCAACAAAAAAACACATCCTTCTCTAACAAATAAGGCAATCATGGTGTGATTGAGAAGATAATACTCATCAGTCTATAGACAGGGTAATAATTATTGATTCTTAGGTATCTTNCGATGCCTAGTGATGCTAGAATAAGCTTGTTTGCCTGTTCTAGTCTTTACACCCTTTAAAGGTGTCTTTATTACAACCATTTCCATAGTTGCATTACGAGATATAACTACCTCTTTTACTTTATGTTCTTTTGACATAACTTCCTCCAGTTGATTACTGTTTACGTATTATTGTGGCGTCATAATAACTCCTCTTAAATTAAAAATTCGATAGGGCACGCTAGTAGGTACTATTCATTCAGCACTGATATTGAATAGATTACTGTGCCACCTCTAGTAGTGTGTGCCCTATCTTACCGGTAGTAAGAAGTCTTCAACCCCAGCTTTCGATAATTGTTCTATTATCTACGTTGATAATTGTTCTATTATCTACGACCTAGTCTGACTTCTACAAGTTTAAGAGAATAATATAAAACGTTAATTCGTTGCGTAATAACCCATTGCGTGAATATACTACACATTATTACTCTCTTTGATGTGACCATTATAAAGATATTGGTACTAGCTATAGAACAATTCCGTAAAATATAGGTATTTCTATTGGTCACTAAATTCTGCTTCCTTTAATTGTAGGTGTTATAAAATATGATACCA
>JGI25132J35274_1000338_pt1 | contig 12623 bp, 14 predicted proteins | sample ETNvirenome_6_30_FD_35274 | JGI IMG/M metagenome (IMG submission 35274)
AGCATCAAATGGTGTAGAACCACTAATAATACTGGCTAAGTTTGTTCCAATACTAGCTGCTTCTATCTGTCCGCTTGAACTTATATTACTACCGGTAATATTTCCTGATACATCTTTTCCGTCTACTATCGAAAAATCACCGGCTGGTTCAAATTGTCCTGTTACTTTTACACCCATTATATCTTCCTACACCGTATCCACTAATACAGTAGCATTAGTCATTGTTAATTGATTAGTTGACCTATAAACACTATAGTCTTCTTGAAACCCCACAGCGTTTGTAATTGTCACATCTGATTGTTGGTTAAATGCAAATGGTAAATTTGTACTGTTGTCCTTTAATTGATAGTCGGTATCATTATCTCCATATCTAGCTGGTATTGCTACTATTACATACTGACTTGTAAATGAACCAACCGACAATGTATTACCAGTTATCGAACCATCATCGTATGAAGTGTTTTTGTTTGTTAGTGATTCTACACTAGCTTCATTATTAACCCACGCTGAACCAGTACCCCAATAAATATAATTTCTTATCTGATTATTAGTACTAGTTACAAAGGTAGTGGAATGTGCATCTATATTCGGTTCCTTACTAGCGTATACAAAAAAGTTTTCTGTATATCCAGCAGTATTAACATAACTTACTGTTTCTCTCAAGGGTGTTTTAGTGGTAGCATCTGTTCTATCCATAGCAACAGTNAATCTATTTGGATTATTACCACAATATACTTGTGTAACATTCGTATCACCAGTTCTATGTGCAAATGCCAAATAATTTGAATCACCAATGGATACTCCAGAAAGTGTTCGTGTTGTATCAGTAGTCGTAATAGTATTAGCTGCTGCTAGTGTTCTTATGTCTGCTTGATTGAATCCGTTGTTTTTACTCAATTCTCCGTAAACAAATTGATTTCTAAAATATATCCTTTGGTCTGTAAAATCATCATCGGTATCAGTTCCAGCAGAAGCAAATAATTTAAATCTTATATCATCGTTAGCACTTGGTGGATAAGTAATAACCATAGGATTAGTACCTGTAGAAAAACTTGAACTTAACGGAAACATATCATATGAGCTACTTACCGAACCATCTACGAAACCTTGAATTTTTGGTGCACCCGAACCACTTCCTTCAAACCCATCAGGTGGGCCATTATTATAAGTTGCTGTAAACGTAAGATCTCCCACACCTTTCCACGAACCTGTTCCAATTAATTGTGGTGATGTAGAATCATTCATATCAAAATCTGCTATTGTGAATACAAAGGTAGCATCAAAAGCAGCAGGAACAAATTTAGTTCCGTTGAATTTTAGAACTTGGTCACGAGCAACACCAGTTGGATTTATGTCTGTACCACCTATTTGAGCTAGTCCAAAAGAGCCAGTAGAACTAGATGAACCACTAACATTACCTTTTTTAACTTCAAGGTCGTGATTTAAAATATTTTTACCTATATATTTTAGGTTAGACATATTATGTTATTTCCAACACACTCGCAAAAGCTTGTAAATCACCATTTGCTGAAGCAGTAGCTTTCAGTATATCACCAGCTTCTAAATTAATAGGTTTCTCAATGACAAGAGTTGAATCTGCTGGTACATCTACTGTTTTCATAATATAGAAATCAGAACCAGCACTTGTATCAGTTACAAACAAATCTATGGTTGCATCATTCGTTCCATCTACATTACTAATGTAGACTGCATGAATAACTCCTGTTGTACCACCAGGTGCAGTATATATAGTTGTTGCACTATCTGTAACTGCTACCCCTGCATTTTTAAAAGTATTAGCCATTATTATCCTCCAAACACGATAGCCATTGCTGTTGCATGGTCTATTACCGATGTTCCTTGTTCAAAAATTCTTCCACTAGCGTTAACATCACCACTAGTCTCTACTCTACCAAATGAGCCTGTTGATGTTGACGAACCACTTATTCTTACATTGTCCCTATCAACAGTAAATATATTAATACTACCAGAACTAATTGTTAAAGCATTTTGGTCACTTGAATTTAAATCAACTGTTTTTTGAGCAGTATGATAAAGGTTATCATATAATTGTAATCCTGATGTTCCACCTGTAGTAGTAAGTAATCTAACTATATTCGTATTATCATTTTGTCGTATGTTTAAATCAACTGAAGGACCTTTTAGGGTTAAAGAACCACTAACAGTAGTTGTACCTTCAATTGTGGTTGTACCGATTAAAGATTGGTTAGAACCAGATAGGACAAATGAACCTGTAAGGTTAGGGTTTAGTTGTTTACTCTTTAAAATTGCCATTTATATCCTTTTTTTCTAGCCTTAACAAATTCATGAAAAGACAAATCTGGTTTTGGTACTTCTAATAAATATCTATCATATGACCTTTTGTATTGTCCAATGGAAATTTTTTGTTTGTGTTCTACAGATTTTGGTTGTTTCATCTTTTGAATAGTTTCCATTGTCACTTGTCTATCCATTTGTGCACAAGATTTACAAACCGTATTATTACCAACTGCTCTGTCAAAGGAATCCTTTCTAGAATAAGTTAATATTCTAGTACATGTAGGACACTTTCTATTCTTTCTATCTTTCCAATGTCTTTTTCTCATACTTATAAATATCAAGAAGTAGTAAAAGAAAAGTGGAACTATGAATTAAATTTACCCCAACCTACAACTTCATCATCATTTGTTAAATCATATCCTATATTATTAGAATTTATATCAAGTCTTAATGTTGAACCTTGTTGTTGTATTGTTAGTGCGTCACTTTCCATTAATTGTCCATTTACAAAAAACATAAAATCATCTACTCTAGTAGAAGCGTAAACAGTTGGTGCAGATGCAGTAACTGCATTAAACGTAAATGTATCTGAATCAACAAAGCTACCTGTATGTGCAAAACATTTTCTAACATATTGTTGTTTAGTAATAGAATCCAAATCATCAATATATTTTTTACTACCAGATTCTGTTGCCAAATGTGTTGACCTACCAACTGATAAAAATATATCATCAGATAATCCCTCAACACTATGGTCATTTAAAGAGAAAGAACCTGATGTTAAGAAACTACCAGTTATTGTGTGATTATCATCAGCGGTATCTCCAAATTGAGTAGAACCACTTTCAAAAATGGTGATAGACTGAGATAATTGTGATTCTATTTTTTCTGCTTTTGTTATTCCTTTTGAATTAAAACTTCCACTTATAATTAGTAATGGTGTAGTGATACTACCTTGTAAGTTTATAGAACCAGTAAACCCACCCTCTGAAATTATAAAATTATTTATTGTTAAAATTTCATTAGTAGGTGTTAGTTGATTGAACACTACATTACTAGTTGTAGAAACATCATTTCCTATTGAAATAGTAATTTGTTCAGACGGACTTGTTTGTCCAAATACTGCTTTATTGTTTGGAGTTACTGTTACTCCAAGACCTTGTATTAATGTTAAAGGTTCACGTGCAATATTAGCCATAACCTACCTACGAATTAAATTTACCAATAGCTAGTATTTCATCATCTGTTTCTAAGTCGTAACCTATACTATCATTGTTTACTATTAATTTAAAAGTTGAACCAACTTGTTGTATTGACAATGCATCGTGTTCCATATATTGACCATTAATAAAGAAAACAAAATCATTTTTAGATGTTGCTGTAAGACCAGTTGGTGCTGATGCGGTAACTGCACTAAAACTTGCAGTAGATGGAACTGTTATACTATTTGAAGTTTTAAAAAATTGTTTTCTAAGGTAACTATTTGCCTGTATTACATTTGTATTTACATAACTCTTTACAGCATTTTCTGTAACTAAAGCAGTATTACTATTATCTGACAAAGTTGTATCATCAGATATTTCTGTTACGGAGTCATTATTTATACTAAATGAACCAGATATTAAAACACTACCACTAAATTGGTGAGTATCGTCTGATGTATCCCCAAATTGAGTAGAACCACTTTCATATATTATAGATGCAGATACAAATTCAGTATGTAATTCTCTAACAGTCAATGTTCCATCAACAGTTGCATTACCATTTACGGTTAAATTATTAGTTATTGTTAAACTATCACTAATTGTAATACTACCTGTAATTTGTGAATCTTTAAAAGTAGTATCTCCCAATACAAATGAACTAGCAGAAACTGAATTAAATACAACATTTGAAGTTGGAGATACATCTTGTCCTATCGAAATAGTTTGATTTATTCTACTACCACCATTAAACTCTGCACCATCTGCAGACAAAGTAACACCAGTACCACCATTGAATACTATTGGATTTGTTAAAGTTATACCTAAATCACCAACACTAGGAACACTACTAATTGTTGTTTCTTCTGGTAATTCTTCTTGAAACTGACCACTCTTACCTATATTCTTTGTTATACTATCAACCGTTTCTGTTCCGAAAATTACTTTCTTTGGTGTTAAGAATTTTTGTGTTGTTGACCTATGGTCAAAGTTACCTTTTGGTAATAAGTATCCTCTAAGAGTTACGGAGAAGTTTGTTCTAACTAATCTTTCAGTATCTCCTATTTCAGTTGCATCCTCAAAAGAATCAATACTACTTCTAAATCTCATTTTTTCAGGATCGCCCCAATACGCTCCATCTGAATATACAATTTTTTCTACAATAGAGTTCATCTGTTCAATGTAACTTGTCCATATTATAAAATCATACGAGATAGTCACATAATCTGGCATCATTACATTATAATATTCTCTCTGAGGTAGTAATCCTATTTGTTGTGAAAACTTATCGTATTTATTTTCTTGTGAAAATTTCTTCTGAAAAGTATAAAACATATGTGGATTGTTTGCATCAAGCTTATCCTGTGGAACAGTTTCGTCTTTTGTAACAGAAGTTCTTCGATAAACAACGACAGGTGTTATCACTTGTCTTTTTTTATCTCTCATAAATCCTTGTTTTTTTATAGAGTTCCATCTTTCTGGTGAAGCATACATAATTGGAACTTTTACATTCTCACCATTATCTTCTACAGATGGTTGTATTACTTTATCAAAATAAAAGAGTATTGAACTATCAATATCAATTAGAGTTACTTCAGGATTTTTTATATTTTCTCCACTACGAGAATATAAATAACCTCTGTTTAACACTCTTTGTTTTCTTGGTAATGGTTTATCCATTATAACTCCTCTTCCACCGATTCAAAAAACTCAACCTTTTTAGGTGTTATAAATTTATTTGTCGTTGGTTTTTTAGCGTTATCACTTTCAGATAATAGATATCCTTTCATAGTAAGGTTGAAATTCGTTCTTACTATTCTTTCAGTATCTCCTATTTCTGTAACATCATCAAAACTATCTATATTAGTTTTAAATCTCATTTTTTGAGAATCACCCCAATAAGCTCCGTCTGCATATGTAAATTTTTCTATCACATGATTCATTTGTTTAATGTAAGATGTCCAAACTGTAAAAGTATAATTTAAATCAACATAATCAGGAACTGATACATTATAATATTGTCTTTGTGATATTACTCCTATCTGAGCGTTTAGTTTATCATATATGTTTTCTCTAGAATATTTTTTTTCAAACGTATAAAATATATGTGGATTATTTGCATCTAATTTATCTATCGGCATATCTTTATTCATATCAATCGTATTTCTCTTAAACATTATAATTGGAGTAATTGCTTGTCTTTTTTTGTCTCTTAGAAAACCATCACGTTTTATTGCTTTCCACCTTTCCATAGAACCATACACAATTGGAACTTTTATATTTTCACCATTGTCTTCTACAGATGGTTGGATTATGTTTTCAACATAGTATATGACAGCAGCGTCTATATCCTTTAAGGTAACTGTTATATTATTTACCTTATCTTCTTTTTTTCTAGAGTATTGATATCCACGATTTACAACTCTTGTTTTTCGTGGTAATGGTTTCTTAGACATTAAACACTCCTAACACGTTCAATATTTAAATTTGATATCCTTACTAAGAATGAATTACATACAACTGAATGATTATAATCTGTTTGTCCACCAACTAACTGATTTTCATTTATAGAAGATATTTCCCAATATCCACTATTCCAATTTACAACATCACCTATTTCTATTACGTAACTAATGTCAACAAGTGATTGTCTCACAAAAGAGAACACAGCATTTTGTTGTAAATCAGGACCAAATTCATCTGTCGTGGTTGTTTGGTCTTCTGCATCTACGATAGCACTAACTTGAACACCTGGTTTATATACCTTACCGCTAGAGGTTTCACCATACATATTTACTTCGGTGTCATATACAGATACTTTGTATATAATTACTGGTTGNTATATTATACCATCTTTTTCAGTATATAAATCACCAACAAGTTCTTTATTAAACTTATCAAATGTATCTATATCTTTTTGTGAATAGAAACGACTTGGCATTATCTTATCCTATGTATATTGGATATGGAACTTTTTGTAGTTTTTCTTGTAAAAACTCTGCTTCATCTTTGTCTGCTTCTAACAAAGCTTTTCTACTTGTCTGTTCTAACATTTCCCTAAGTTGTGTAATAAGAGTTTCTTTTTCTGCAGCAGCTTCTGACCTTAAAGTATCTCCGTCTAGACTTGTCTCAGCATTAGGTATTGGTATCGCACCATATTTACTTCTAATCATACCCAATAATTCCTTACACAAAGCAAGTCCGTATTTTTTTATCCATTGTTTACCCACATCGTTTATAAACTTAAATTCCATATTATCATATGGTACATTTGAAAAATCAGATATTACATTTGTAGTTGCACCATAATCTGCTTGTAATGGATTATCTCTATCATTAGTAACCACATAGTCAAAATACATTCTACTATCTTCTTCTGGATCTGGAAATATACGTAATTTATTATTTACTAATGTAAAAGAATAAGCTGATTTTCTTATAGAATCATTTAACTCAATTGCTTGAACTCTCAATAAATCTTCGTACAAAGGCATTAACGTAAATGATACTGCGGGTGAATTATTTCCAAATCCGAAACCTTCTACCATATTTATTGTCCCATATCCTGTTGTTGCATATGGATCAAAGAATCTTTGCATTGCTGGAGTTCCTTCATAATAAACTCTTTTTATTTCAATAGCATTACCACTTTCTGACACGGCAGCAAAAAGTGCGTTTAAATCATATTCTTGACTTCCACTAGTAACACTTATACTACCTTTTTTCCAATCTACATTTCCACCTACTCCGACTTCTGTACCATATTGTTTAGAAAGACTGATAGTTCTACCTAAAGTTGGAGTAACTTTTTTGTGAGTTACATTTGAACCAGTAGGTTGTCCTTGTAAAGTTAATAAATTATCTTTTATGTTAAATTGATTTACTTGAGCTGAATACTCTGATATAGATTCTTCATAACAAGCATAAAAAGAACCTGATTGTAGTTCAACAGACATTATTGGATAACCCAATCTTCTAGCAGCCCAATCTGCAAACTTATCTACAGAGTGATTACTAGAACCTGAAAATTCCGTATCGCTGTCATAAAATCCATATGGAGTTTGACCTACAGCAAACGTACTACTACCTGCCCAAATTGGTTCTTGTGCCATTATTATTCTCCTAAAAAATTACTATTATTCAATAATAAATATAACGGGCATAAAAAAAGGGGAAGTTAGACTTCCCCTTTTTTATATCGTACCTAAAGTACAGTCTAGTGATTATTAAACAAAGTTTACATCACCAACAATGACTTTACCATAGAACTCAGGTCTGACAATCTTCTTAGCGTATCTTGTCATTACACCTTTTCTTGGTGTGAAGTTCTTAGGATCGTACACGAGAGGTGTCATGATTAATGGTACATAAGGAGCATACACAGCACCAGTTTCTAGGAAGTTACTTCCTCTGAAACCGACAAGAATTACATTCTCGAACTGGTATGGGTTCTTATATACAGTAAATCTGTTATTCAACAGACCTGCTTTTTGAACACCCATTGCGTATTGTTTATTGTTGGAATCACCATTACTATCAGTAGCGTATCCAGGAATAGATTCTAGGATAGTAGCAACTTCAGGACTTACTACGATGAAGTTTGCACCACCACGTAGAGTCTTCTGATGTATTGCGTTAGATACAGATTGTATCTTATTACCTAGAGTCTGAAACCACTCACCTTTAGTGTATGCAGATGCATTAGTAGAGNNTTCTGTGAATAGATTATCAGCAGCGCTGTATTCATATCCAACTCTTGCAGACCATCTTTCGGTCTTAGCATTTGCATTTAAACGTAACATATCAAGGATTTCTAAATCGATTTCCATAGATACGTACTCACTTAATAGTGAAGTAAGTTCTGCTTCAGCATCAACACTATGATAAGCATTAAGGTCTTGAGCAAGCTCAGGAGTCCATACTGCTTTCAACTTACGAGTCTTAGCAACGATAGCGATTGAACGCATAGCTATATCAATCTCAGGTATATCAATATCCGTTTCAGGATTTGCATCTACTTGAGCTGAAGTAGCCTCGAAATCACCACGAGTAATATCAGTAGGTTGTTTATGATACAAGACAGAAGCTGAAGTAGCTGCACCTGCACTTGATTCTTTTACAAGCAATCTAACGTGAGATGCTGCAGAAGAATCTGGTGCTACTACGTTTCCAGCCGCACCGTCTAATATCTTAGTGTATGCTGGGTAAGCTGCAGAGATATTTGAACCTGTGATTTCAAAAGCTCTTGCACCTTCTTTATCAGGATTAGTCATAGCAGACAAAGGAATATCGATTGCTTTAATGACACCAGAAGAGATTGAAGCAGATAAATCTGGTTCAAAATCAACATCTTCCCATGTAGCAGAAGCTGAAGTAGCAGATGCGTCTTGTGGAGCTGTTACGAAGTCGTTGATAGAATATCCACTTCTTCCAGCACCATATAGACCTTGACTAGGATCACCAGATCCTGAGGTGATACCAAATACTTGGTCACCAGCATTCATTCCAGCTTGAGCTGTTCCATACTTGAAATCAAGATAGAAAATCAGACCAGATGGTAGGTTCATAGGTTGAACAGAAACGAACTCTTGAGCTGCTAATTCACCAAAGATTTTTCTAACCAATGGTAGAGCAACACCAGACCATTCTTCAGAATTAGCTGAAGTACCTGTGTGACTAGATTCATCAATTAACTGACGAGCCTGGTTTTCAAGAAGTACAGCCATTCCGCTTACTTTCTGTTCATCACTAATTCCCTCTAACAATCCGGTAGGTTCCCACTTCTTAATCAAGCCGCGAGTTTCCTCTTGTCTTTGACGGTAAGGATTGTATCCATCCATCAATTTCTCGACTGCACCGAGGTTTTTATGATTTGACATTATAATTTCTCCAATTAATATTAAAGAATACCAGCCAACTTCTTAAATCTGTCTCTCAACTCATGTCCTTCAGAAATTACTTCCTGTTTTTCAGACTTAGTAGAGGCTACAGGCTTAGAAGCCGAACCTTTAGATTCTTTAATTTCAGTTTTAGTTTGTTTCGAACCAAATGATTCAGCTAAAGTAGAATAAACTAATTTAACTTCACGTAAGTTATGTGCTCTATCAAAAGTTTCCACAACTTTCATTTTCTGGTCATTATTTAGACCATAAGAACGAAATAGTTTGTTTGTGAAAAGTAGTTTTGCATTAAGCAGGTTAACTTCNTTTAATTTGGAACGNAAGTATTTTACGACATTGCGATGCTCATCGAGTTCAGACTGAAGTTCAGCAACTTCATTCTTTTCCTCTTCATCATCTTCTTCTTCAGAAAGTGCTTTAACAATTTCTTCTAGGTCAATATCTTCTTCGACAGATTCGTCTTTTTTATCTTCATCATCTTCTTCTTCAGATATTGCTTCTACAGATTCAAATTTAGCTTTACCAGCTTTACCTATATCAGTAGAATCACCAGATTTCTTGTCATGTGCATTATCGCTTTTACCTACACCAGAAGATACATCATTTTCATCGACTTTATCTTCGTCATCATGTTCACCTTCTTCGATTTCATCGACTTCTTCTTTATCTTCTTCCTCGTCTAATTCTTTAAGAATTTCGTCAAGGTCAAGGTCTTCATCCATATCGTCATCTTTGCCTCTTTCTTCTCCCTCTTCCATCTCATCTTCGTCTTCTTCAGAAACTACAGGAGCGTACTTTACACCATCGATTTCGATAATACCTTCTTCAACTTCGTCTTCCTCTTCTTCATCAACTTTCTCTTCGTCATCTCCATGCATAGCTTCGTCTTCAATTTCATCACCATCACGACGCATTGATCTTTCTTCAACTTCGTCATCGTCGCCACGCATTTCATCGACTTCATCTTCATCACCACGTTCTTCATCCATTTCGTCATCGTGTTCCATTTCAGATTGAATTTTCTTAGAAAGCATAGATTGTAGTCTAGGAGTAAAAGCTTCTTCTAGAGCGATTTTAGCATTTTCTAAAGCAGTTTCACGAACAGCTTTAGCATCAGCAATGGCATCTTTTAAAAGATCATCCATTATTATTTCTCCGTTTGGAATTAATATAGTTATTAGGAACTATAATAGAATTACATTCATGATTACACTACAAGATGGTCGGAAAGACCGTAGTGTATTTGTTTTTTGTATATATAAATATATAAAAAATTAATTTTCGATACGATTTTTTCGTCTCAATTTAGCCTTAGCTATCTTTTCTTTACGTTTGAGAGATTTTTTAGTGTAGAACTCTCTTTCTCTTAGTTCTACCATTAATTTTGATTCTTTGACTTTTTTCTTAAATTTACTTAATGCTTTTTCAATGTTGTTATTATAAACCTTTACGTATATCACGTATCCCCCTAATCTGTTTCTTTTTTTGCTTTGTAGTTTTTATCTACATAATTAAAAAATTCTTTTTTCTTATCGTCATCTAATTCATCTGGTGAACTGATACCAAATTTTTTCATTGCACCTTGAAAGAATTTCTCATATGCATTTTCTTCTATGTCAGCAGTTTCAATATCATCTGAATCATGGCCTGGTATATGTTTTTCACCAATCTCATAATATCTACCAAGTATATTACCCATATCTTCATATAGAGCTCCAAGTCTTTGTTGTAAAGATTTAGACTCTTGAGCAATCTTACCAAATTGTTTAGATAGACCAGTAAGTTCTTTCATATTACGATTGACTGTAATCTTATCAAACCAATCTTCTGTTTCACTTAGAGTGTGAGATTTAGCTTGTGAAGCAATCCAACTTAACTTTTCAGAGATTTTTGATATGTTTGATTTACCAAATATAGCTTCACCTATATCATTATACTGAGCTAGTTCAGTAGTTAGACCTTTTACATCTATCTTATCTTCACCAATATCACCATACTTTTCTTTTACTATATTAGATAAACTTATGTTATCATGAAATGGACTTTGTGAAACAACACCACCCACGACACTAAAATTTTCGTTTAATAAATCTTTTAACTTAATTTTTTTAGACATACCTAATCCTCTGTTTTAATATAAATATATACTTATTAAATTTTTTACAAACTAGTATACATACCAGTATGTTTAGTAAACATCCCTCGTAATTGGTCAGCGTAAACACCTTTTACTTTTGATTTTAATTTAACTCCTCTTACAGAGACAAAATTAAAATACATATTATATAAATCTTTACCTCTATCCAAATCTATTCTTACATAGTTTACGTTCTTAGCATTTCTACCAATTTTAAATCCAGCTCCCTTTGGTCCTACTACAAAATTCTTAGCACCAGTCATAGCAATAAATCTGTTACCACCTAGTTGTTTTAACATTTCACCAGCTTCTCGCTTAGACATTCTTTCGTTTAATAATTCTTTTAACTTAATCACGTTTAATACTCCTATTCCAAGAACGAACCATACTGTAAAGAGGGGGGAGATGTTTTTTAAGTGTTTTTATCATAATTCTCTCATCAGCTTTATTATCGTTTGCTCTTCCAGCTTGAGCTGATAAACTAATAAACTCTTTTTCAAAGTCTCTTAATAGAACTTCGAAATCACCATATACTTTATCGATTTCTCTATTCTCATTTACAGATTCATTAACATCAGTTTTACCAGTAAGTTTATATCCTAGTTGTTCAGCGTTTTCTTTTCTAGCTTTTTCAAATTTTTTCTTATCAGAACCTTTTAACTCTCCACCAAAACCTTCTTTCACAGATTCACCTATAGTTTTCTGAATCTTCAAATGTAAATCATCTGCTTTATCTCTTTTTATATTTTTAGGTAAATCTATATATTTTTCTTTTTTACCTTTTGGTTTTACCCATACATAATATCTACCTTTTTTATCAGCAAACATTTCAGTATCACCTTGGGGATTGTTTGAACCACCCATATAATAATCACCGAATTTTTTAGGATGAAACTTGCGTATCTCATTTACAGATTCTGCTTTACCACCAAATTGTCTAGCATAAAAGTTTGCATCAGATTTAGATTGTTTCTTTGGTTCAGACTTTTTCTTCTTAGCTTTAGATAACATAGATTTTGCTCTGTCTTTTATTCTACTAATGATACCCTTTGCTTGTTTGTGTTGAGGATGATTCTTATTAGATAACGCTGTTTTGACTTTTAC
>JGI25132J35274_1000339_pt1 | contig 12621 bp, 8 predicted proteins | sample ETNvirenome_6_30_FD_35274 | JGI IMG/M metagenome (IMG submission 35274)
AAGATTCTGAGGCTGATCCCTCGATTTCGTGTACTATTTCTTCTGTTATAGTTTGTTGTGTTGTGGTGGTTGACTGCATCGACCCTGTTGTGAAGGAAGGCGTCACCGTGTTTGCTCTCGCTATGCTGGGTGATAACAGAGCTAAGAGTATGAGCCATTTTTTCATACTTTTGGTTTGTCAATTTTTTTATTCATTGGGCAGTTTACTGGACCTTTAGTACCACCATTTTTACCAGTAGTCAAACCGAATGTTGCCAAAGCTCCCGTAAAAACGCTGGCGACGAACGTGATATCNNNGTTNCCAGATTTCTTTACCATCGGTATGTCTACGTAATTCATAGTAATAATAAACCCAGACCAGACAACTACACCTAATCTAACAAAGGTACCTAANATTTCTATCTGATGCTCTTTATCTTCAGCAGCATCTTTNAGTTTACNTATCAGTCCTTTTTTNTCTTCTTTTTCAGGTGGTTTTCCTTCCATTTGTTGATTTTACCTTGTAGGAATTTTTGTAGTTTCTTTTTAATATTTTCTATAATCGGCTGTGTAAAAGTTGTAGCCGCAACTGCTGTAACAGCTGCTATGCTAGTTGTAACTAAAACCTCAGTCGAAGGTATAGGAATTGGTGGTAAGGGTGGTATGTTTAGTTTTGGAGCTGGCGGTGTTTCCGTTTCAGTTGTTTTTGGCTTTACTCCTTTTTCATCTCGTAGATCGCTAGGAGGTACAACCATAGGAACGTAATAAGGTACGTCAGCTGTAGGTAAAGGTATTTCTACCGTCTTTATTTTTTGTGTTGGTGGTAATACTATGGTGGGTATTTCCATTAGCTAGGAACTGTCGGCCAAACAACTTTGTCAGGTGCCGACGCACTAGGTATATCTCTAAGAGATTGTCTGTATGTTGCCCATTTTGCTTTTAATTCACTAGGTACATCAGTACCCTGCGACCAATCCGATTCTTTAAGTAATCTGTTTCTATATTCTCTTATCTGTGCCCAGTGATTTTTTAGTTTATACTCTTCTACTAAAGAGTCAGGACATTTTTCTTTACCATCTACTTCCTGTCCTGTTTTTCCATAGTCTGGATGTTTTTCATCTGAAACTGGAACTACCTGTGAAGGGTCCCACATATTAACAGTGCCATCTGGATAGACTATAGGATGATGTGTCCATAAAGGTTGATATTCAAAAGTCATGTTAGTTCCATAATGTATATGAGTTAGATCCCATAGAAGTTCCAGCATTAGCACTATTAGTTTGATATCCAGAACTCATTACAAGTTCACATAACCCATACCAATAGTTAGGAATTGTTACTTGAACATCACAAAAATAAGTAGTGTTATCACCGGGAGCACTGTTTGATGCGTTAGCTATTTGACAACCAACGCCCCAATCAGCACTATTACCATCGGTAAAATTGTCATCTAGAGTTTTTACAGAATAGTAATTACCGCCAGCACCATGACCATTTATACGAAATCTTTTTAAATAAGATCCATTATAGTATGTTGCGTACATTCTAACTTCAAAAAATCCAGAACCCCAGTTATATCTTCTAAGTCTAAATACATTAATAGTGGCAACAGAGTTTTGTCCGTTGTTCATACGTCTAACGTGCCTTCTTAATGGTCCTGTAATACCACCGTCAGCATCCATTGTTAAAGTTGACCAACCATTAGCATTTTTAAAGATTCTAAAGTCTCTAGAATCAGACATACCACCGAATACGTTATAACTGCCGATCTGACAATTTAGATTACTACCTGTACCCTTAGTACTAATATTAAGACTATTATTAGCATTAGTTCCTACAGTTCTAATAGTGTCATATCCAATGGCAATTCCAGCACTAAGGTTGCTATGTTTTACGTTAAAACCTTCATAACTACTGTCATTAACCACCGACAAACCAGTTGAAGGTGATGTGGTTCCTACACCTAATCTGCCAGAAGAATCTACAACTACATTTGATTCACCATTTAAAGTATTTTCAGTACCAGATCCAGTAATAACTCTGTTATCTGCGTTGTTGTTTATTAGATTTTCTATCTTAGCTTTAGTAACTGCATCATCTTGTAGTTTTGTTGTACTAACTGAGTTATCTGCTAATATATTACCATTAACTGCATTGTTTGCTAGTTTAGCTGTGGTAACACTTGCACCAGTTATATTAGCTGTAGTAACAGCATTAACTGCTAATTTATCAGCCGCAATTACACCGTTTGCAATCTTGGCTGCTGTAATTGCACTATTTGATATGTGTGCTGTATTTACACTTCCGTCAACATAATTATTTGAGTTAACTGAATTATCAGCCATTTTTGCATTTGTAACTGCATCGTCTGCTATTGCTGCCGTATCGACTGCGTTGTCGGCTAATTCACTTGCTTGTATAGCATTAGCCGGTATTTTATTGTGTGAGATGGCATCGTTTTTAACGCCATCCGTACTTACTTGTGTTAATGCCATATATTAAGGTTTAGGATATTTAGCTTTGACAGGATCGACTACATCTGTCTTCCATTTATCTATACCGTTGTGGTATATGTAATCAAGTTGTGTACCCCAATCTGGGTACTCTACTGATCTTTTTCTTTTATATAACTCTGAGTTGTAGGTATTAACTATTTTATCAAACTCAGTTTTAACTTGTGTCCAAGTAACACCAAACTTTGCATACTCATTAGTTTCAGTACCATCTACAAAAAATATTCTAGTATTTTCAGCAAACTCAGTTTCTGTTGTGGGGTTACCTTTTATACACCAACCTGCTACACCTAAATTTTTTAAAGCCATAGCTAGTGTTGGTTTTTCAAATCCGTACTCATCCATTATGCTACATGCTCCGTCATCATAATCATATATCCCGGTGTGTTATCACCAAGCTGACCGCTTCCTTTTCCATATAATTTTAATGTATGTGATTCTATATTAGCTACTGTAAAAGATGCCCACAAAGATATATTCCAAAAAATATAAGTTGTAGAGTGTCGGTAAGATTCTGACATCTGATCGTTAGATAAAACATGAGCACGATTACCACCACCAGCAGCATCTTGTTCAAAAAACAGTGATTGGTTTCCACCTGTAGTTGTTCCTATTACTGGAAGTAAACTAAAAATATTTCCACTATTAACTCTTACATTACCCAAAACGTGGACAATTATTTTGTTTCCGACTTCTTTTGGTGTAAAAGAACATCTAAGATTACTATCTATTTCGTTCCAACTACTATTGCTGTAATTGTATGTAGATTGAGAACCGTCATCAAAAGCTTGTTGAATAACTCTACCGTTACTAGATGATGACCCATCACCATAAATGATAGCCATTATGATACCTCCGTTAAATTAAATTTATACTTCTTACCAGAACGGTTATTTTTTAAGAACAAGTCTGATTCTCCTTCCTGTATAGTCCAGTCACCCCAAGTTCCGTCAATGTCATTAGATGATCCTTCATTAGATAAATTAAGGTCATTGGTGTAGATATTTCTATATCTATATGATGATCCACCTAAATCATAAGTATTATTAGAGTTAGGAGTAATATGTCTTGAAGTAAGAGTACTGGTTAAAATTAAACTTCCTGTGATTGATACTCCACCATTTGTAGTCTCTAACTTTTTATTTCCTGAGTGGTAGAGTTCTGTAGCTCCATTATTGACTAAAACTAAATTATTTGCCCAAGAACCACTTGCTAAATTTTGAAAATGAACAGAACCATTACTTGCTTCTTTAGTTATTCGAGAGTAATCAGGATTACCATTACCAGCATTATTACCTATTAGACGAATTTCGGCAGTACGACTAGCTGCAGCTTGTATCTGTAACAATAGATCAGCATTAGAAGGACCAAGCAATCGTGTACCCCAAGATTCTGTTTGAAGTCTGGTACTACCATCATAGTTAAGATATACGTTTCCGTTAGCATTAGCTTGTATCATTATATCACTACCACTGCTATCTCTTACATAAAAATTACCAGTAGTATCAATAGCAAAATTACCAGCTGCATTATGAATAGAAGCAAAACCAGAACTACCAGTGTGTGTTATTTCTAACTCTGTATTATTACCAAATTTAACAGCGTGACTATCATCTAACAATATATGATGGCTGTTAGTGTCTAAGTCACCGCCTAGTTGTGGTGAGGTGTCACCGACTAGATCTGTGTTAACTGTGTTACCAGATGCTGCTGTAATACGTCCCTGAGCGTCTACCGTGATGCTTGGGATAGAAGTTGATGAACCATAACTACCAGCTGTTACAGACGTGTTAGCGAGCTTTGCAGCAGTTATTTGGTCATCTGCTATTTTGGATGTACCTATTGTACCGTCTGCTATCTTAGCTCCTGTAACTGCACTATTTGTTATTTGACCTGTACCTATTAAAGCACCACTAATCATAGAAGTACTGTTAATAGCATTATCAGCTATTTTGGCTGCTGTAACTGCATCATCAGCAATCTTAGCTGTAGTAACTGCACCGTTTGTTAATTTATCTGTAGTAACTGTTCCATTACTTGGTGTACCAATATTTACTGTTGATCCGATTGTAATGATGAAGAAATCAGCACCAGTAGCAGGAGCGGAGCTAAATATGATAGAACTACCATCAATAGCAAATCCTTCGCTGGGTTGGCTTGTACCGCTGTTAGGTTTCTGAATGACTCCATTGATAGAAACAATGTGTTGTTCTGCAACTGCACCGGCATTTGATAAAACAAATCTGTAAGCTGCTCCATTAAATGATGCACTATTTCCTCCTGTACCAGAATAACTGGATATTGTGTTTATAAAATATTGACCTATACTTTGTGCTTCTTCCCATGCACTAGCAGTTCCATTATATACAAGTAATTTACCTGAGCCAGTATTAAAGAATAAATCACCACTATCAAGAGCAGTTGTAGGGTTCGACGACCCAACTCTATACCTTGCGTTAAAGTCATTTATATCATCACTAAGTTGTTTAACATCTGTTTCTGCTGCAAGTATTTTATGATAGTTGTATGTTTGACTAGAGCCAGTAGAACTAACCATAAGACCTACACCAGCTGGAAGAGTTTCGTTGTTAAGACTAGATGGGAAATTGTTTATAGTTACTGTAGATCCACCTACAGTTCTACCTGTAGTACTTGTACCAGATCCATTTACCACAACACCAGCCGCATCAGATATAGATATAACTACACCGGAACTAGGTTGTGAGTTAGGAAATGCTACTTCTGTTGCTATAACTTCAAGACCACCAAGAGGTGCTATTTGTGCAGCAACATAGTCTACCACAGCTCCGGATGTTGGTAACTGTGTATCACTATCTGATATAGTTGTTTGTTTTAAGTCATTGGCTAACTTTGCAAGTGTTATATTACTATTAGCTATTTTATCAGTTGTTACGTTAGCATCTGTAATTTTAGACTCAATAATTGAGTTAGATGCAAGAGCTGCTGAGTCTATAGAAGTAGGAGCATAGTGTTCGGTATCTAATGAGTCAGCTACAATATGTTCTGAGTCAACAGAATCATCTGCTATTTGAGCACCTGTTACAGCATCAGCTGCTAAAGCTGTTGAATCTACAGAATTAGGAGCATAATGTTCAGTGTCTAATGAATCGGCTGCTATGTGTTCTGAGTCAACTGCATCGTCAGCAATCTTAGTTCCATCAACTGCATCAGCTGCTATTGCTGCTGTTGTAACTGCACTATTTGCTAACTCAGAACCTGTAATAGAATTTGCTACTAACTTACTATTTTCAATAGTTCGATTTAAAATTTTTACATTCGTAACTGCATCAGCAGCAAGAGCTGTAGTATCTACTGACCCGGGTGCGTAGTGCTCTGCATCTATAGAGTCAGCTACATAATGCTCAGAATTAATAGAATCGTCAGCTATTTTTGTTCCATCTATAGCATCGGCTGCTATTTCAGAACCAGATATAGTTCCACTAGATGCAGCTGTTATTCTACCTTGAGCATCAACTGTTAAATCTGTTGCTGTGTAGGTTCCAGCTGTTACAGTTGTATTAGCTAATTTAGCTGCTGTAACAGCATCATCTGCAATTTTAACTGTGGTTACATTGCTGTTTGCAATCTTAGGTGAAGTTACCGCTTGATTATTTAGTTTACCAGAAGTAACTGCATCCGATGCAATTTTATCTGTAGTTACCTGTGAGTCACCAATATGAATTGTATCTATACTTCCATCTACTAATTCAGAAGAATCAACAGAATTAGCTGCTAACATCGTAGCTGTAACTGTAGCTGTATCTCCAGTTGTTACAACAGTACCTGTGGTATCAGGAAACGTAATTGTTTTATCTGACGTAGGGTCAGCTACTGTTATAGTTGTTTCATATGTATTATTACTAGAACCTTCAAAAGATAAATCAACATTCTGACCTAAATGAAGATTACCTGTCATAGTACCACCACGAGAAGATAACTTCTGCTCGTTGTACTCCATAGCTTTACGCATTAATTGGAGTTGGTTATTATTAAGGTCCTCAGATGTAACCGAAGATCCGGGAGCATAGGTTGCCCTAGGTGTAGGGTCACCCATGTCCGTAACTGGTTGAATTACAACATTATCATTACTTGTTAAATTAGCTCCACCAATGTGAACTGTTTTATTAGTATAATCTACTGTGTACTCTCGGGGTGAGGCGGATTCATTAATCGTGCTAGTAGTAAAAGTTAGTGCTACGTTATCTAGTTCTACTTCTACTTCATCAGCTTTGAATACATTAAAACTCCCTGAGTAGCTAAATGTATTCGCTGTACCTGTATTTTGGGTACCGTTTTTTGTTACTTTTGTATGTGCCATTTAGTTCTTAGGGAAATTGTCTATTTTTCTAGGATTACCTAAATCTAAAATTTCATTTCGATTGTCTCTTGTACGAGATGTATGTCCATCTTTTTCGGACATTAACTTTTGTACAGAAGCATATCCGGGATGGTCAGGTGAAGTAATTTTTGCCCAAGCTTTAGATCTTGCTTGGTTCATAACATTATCTATAAGAGTGTTATGTGGATATGTATTAGGATTAATATCGTATGCAGCTGGGTTGTTTACATTAGCTTTCATTTCACGCATTGACTTCTGAACGTCAGGTCTACTTGCTAAATGATTTAATGCTTCTTCTACATTTGCAAACTTTTTAAATCCTATTGTTATAGGAACTGTACCTATAGCATTTTGGAAATGTGCTCTTACACGTGCATCTTTAGTAAATGAATAACCACCGTATGCATATGTTGTAGATTTTAAATCATAGTTACTATCTAATAATAACTTCCTACCGGGAGTGTCATTTCTAATATCTAACTGTATAGGTGATATAGCATTAAAAGATCTACCTATAATGTTCCAATTATTAATTGGTTTACCATTTAACAGGTCACTTTTGTTAGGTAATGGATCTAATGCTAATGCTTCACTAGCTAAGTTTCTGTTTCTAATAGAAGACCACATATCAGAGTTAAGCTCTTTCATGTGTGGGTTAATCCATTTACCAAACTCATTACGAGCACCGGCTAACGGAATACTATTGTTAAGTAAATTAGCTGTACCTCTAGTTAATGCACCGGGTTTCATCTGTGATATTTGCATCAACTGATCTAAACCAGACATATATGTTTTACCTTGTAAACCTCTACCTACCACAAATGCAACTGCTTGTAATCTTTTTTCCGCCCATTCTGAACCCATAAGTTCCATGTTATCACCGATGTCGGCAATAGTAGAAAATATAATATTGTATGGTTCTAAAGATCTGTAGTCAAATCCTACATCACCTATATAAAAATGATTAGGTTTCCAACCAGCATTTATCCATTGTTGTTTTAACTGTCTATCAGCAGGACCATTACCAGTTAACTGTCCTCCCATATACATCATACTAAAAGTACCTACAACTGTAGCACCCATTGCTTGTCTACCTGCAAATAAACTTCTTGCAGCTTTTAGATCGGCAGCATTTTTAATACCATACTCTGCTAGTTCTGTAAAGTCAGTACCTTTGTGAGTTAGTATTGCAATAGATTCTTTGTGTAATGCACCTAATAGTGGTGTGTTTTTATATGTAAAGTTAAGACCGTTAACACCAGTTCTAGCAAATAAATAGAAAGGTTTAATTAATGGTATGTCACCAAATAATTTATCCATCTTAGCAGCTGTACCTTTTAACTCAGATGTTAAAGTAGCTTCTCTAAATTGCTTTTCTAACCAAGAATCAGCAGCCATATTAATATTACCATCACCATCTAATAGATGTCCGTAATGTAAATCCTCAGCTTTTTTCAACATTTCAGGAGTAATCTTTGCAAAATCATCTCCTACACTTTCCATTGCTGTACGCATTGCAAGTTCTTTAGATCTAGATCTTACTAATAAATGTTTAAAAGTATCGTCAACTGCAGCTAATGCACGTGGAGACCAACTAAATAATTTATTATTAGTTAAATTTCTAGTAATGTTGTTTATATAAAATGCTGCTTTTTCACCAGCAGTACCACGTTGTTCTACGTGAATACGTTTAGCCTCAAATAATTTATCAGCTTCGGTATCTACTTCTGTAAATCTAGTTTGTATATCTGCAATATTAGCGTTAAACTTAGCATTCCATTGTCTTTGGAATACTTGATATGCTTCAGGTATAAGTTCAAACTGTCCTTTTAATTTAGCTATGGATGCTTTGTAAGTAGCAACATCGTTTGTAAATGGTAAACGCATAGTTGCACCAAGTGCTTGGTTAATAGTGTTAAGGTAACTGTTTACTGTAGTACCCATCAAAGCTCTTAACGGAGTTTTAGGTCCACTAAGTATACTTTGTACCATAACTTTTTGTAAACCTTTTATTAGCTCACCAGTCTTTACTTCACCGTTAAACTTACCACCCACTATCTGTTGCTTCATAAATGCATCAAAGTCTTTCCAGTTATGTATATCGTTGGAAACTTTAAATACGTCTAATACGGCTCCAGCAAGCTCCTCATCGCCTGTTTCACGCATCATGGCTGTCATTGTATTAACAGCTTCTTTTGTCTCCTGTAGGAGGCGTTTAGACTGTGCTTTAGAAGCTTTGTTTAATGCAGCAATATCCTTAGGTGTAAACTTACCACCCTTTGCTTTTAGTAATTCGTTAGCCTGATTCCATATAAATTGTGTTCTTTTTACCTGATGTAAACCTGTAACTAAATTATCTGCAACGTTTTTCATTGGACCATCTGTAGCAAAGATGTCAGTTTTACCTATCATTTCGCTAGATGTAGCAGAGAGATCTCTTAATTGCATAAGTAAACTCTTCATAACTGCGTTTTGAACGTCAATATTCTGTACCGCCCAACGGTCAACCTCAGACATTTTAGTCCATTTCTTATTTAATTTAACATCTTTATCTAAAAATTCACCATAAAAAGTAGCAGAATCTACTGTAGAAGCATCTCTACCTAACAAAGTTTCTTTGATATCTTCTAATGCTTCTGCTGATCTCTTACCTATAGTCTTATTATTAGGATCTATACTATCTAAATATCTTTGATAGTTATCATCAGCAACTAATTCTTCACCTTTTTTAGCAAGTTCTAAATCATTTATACCAGACTTAGCACCTTTAGCCATATCTGTTTGGCTTACTACAGAGTTAGGACTACCTTTTTTACCTGTAAATTTAGTATGTTTGATCTCTTGTATATCTTTTATTACCTGTGTTAGACCATCTCTAGCTTTAGTTAGACCTTGACCCATCATCTTAGAGCCATTTTTGTAGGCACCATAGGCTGATTTTAATGCACCATCAGACATGTTCTCTTCTGTAAATGCATTCTTAAAACCATCTGCTAGTTTATTTACTTGTTCTCTACCAGCTTCTGCTAAGTCAGCTAGTTGTTCTTGTTGTTTTTCAAACCAATACTTTTGATTTACAAACTCTGAATCTATTTTAGTAGACCAAGACTTAGTACTAACAGCAAGTTGATCCATGTTCTTCTGTCCCCAACGTGTTATTTGTCCGGGAACCTCAGGTAATTTACCTAATACTCTTTGACCATTTGAGAATATAGATTGTCCAAAACCTCCAATACCTACGACACCCATTGTACCATAAGCTGTTTCAGTAACAATAAAATCTAATTGTTTAAATAGTGGTGAGTTAATACCCTGTGCAATCTGTTGTGAAAACATAGCACTTTCAGGATACTGTTCTAATAATGTTTGGAAAAATCCATCTTCTTGTATCATACCTCTACCATCTTCTTGTAGGTTAGAAAATGCAGCTAAAGGTAAATCAGATATAAGAGTTGTTTTAACACCACTCTTTACCAAATTTAAACCTTGAACTAATTTTTGCCTACCAAAAAATCCTGTAGCTGGTTTGATAACTGTTGTTCCTATACCACCACCGATTTTAGATGTAGCTACAACTTTACCACCAGTAAGTGTAGGTTTTAAAAACATTCCTGCTCGTATTAAAGTTGGAGATTTTAATGTAGCTCCTAGTGCCATTGATTTAGTTCCAACAGCTCCTGCTACTCCACCAGTTACGATAGTAGGTATTGCCCAATATGCAGCTTCGTATGCTAAAAAATCACCTGCAGATCTAGCTATGTTATGGTTGACTAAGTATTCTAATGATTGTTCGTTTTTAGTTTGTAGTAATCTTTCATCTAAGTCAGAGTTTTTAGTTAATAAACTAAGATCTCCTTCTTGAGCTGCAGACGCAATACGTCCTGATGCTTCTAAAGTTAAACTAGATAAATCAAATAAAGCTCCAGCTGTGTTCTGTCTCAAACCTTCAGCTACGTTACTATTGTACCCTAACCAACCTTCTTCTCCCATACCAGCTTCAGACAAAGCATGTCTTCTTCTAACGTTAATGTATCTAGCCATGTTTTGACCAGCACCATTTTGTTGCCATAGTGCTTTAGCTCTAGACATCATTGTTGGATTTTCTAAACCTGCTAACCACTCAGCTGTAAGNTGTGCATCAACTTCTGGGTTTAATCTTTTCAGTTCNGGGTCCCAATCTTCGTGATTGGTAGTATCAAAGAAATCATCATATGTAATTTGTCCATCACCATTATGATCATATCTAGCGGTAAGTTCAGCATCATTTCTAATCATATTAAATGCTTGAAGCTGTTTTTCTAGATTATTACCATCTTTAAATAATTCACTTAATATTCCTTCTTTTTCTTCGTTATAGGAATAATTTAATTTTAAAGCTCTTCTTACTCCTTCAGGAGGTAATTTACCACCATAAGCTTGCATAAGCTGTTCATCAGATATCATTCCATTTTCGTCTGGAACAAAAAAACTGGTCGTAGCTTTAGGTTGGAATCCAGTTTCCTCTTGTGGTTCTGGTTGTGGTAATGGGTTTTGTGTTTCTACTGCTGTAGGTTGTATGCTTTCTTCGGGTGTTGTTTCTTCTTCTAATGATTGAGCTGCAGCGATTTCTTCAGGTGTACGAAAATCTTCTTCAGGATATGCATTTTCAATTTCTTCTATCCTATCTTCGTAACCCTCTACCTCGTAAGTATCATCGGTATCACCTACATCATTAGGGTCTAATTTTAAAATGTCCATAAATAATTATTGTAAATGAGATAATACTTCTTCAGGATCGTCCCAAACTGAAGTTGGAATCTTAGAGTCAGGAAACGCATCTCTTAGTAATTGAACAGCATATATATAATTTTCTTTTGTAGGGTTTTGTTGAGCACGTTCGACAGCTTTTATAACTGATGAAAACTTGTGTGGATCAGCAATAGTTTTACCATCCTGATCTTTACCTTCATATAGATTATATAACTGTGGACGTTCATCCGGCCACAAACCTTTATGACCTACAGTTTTTAACTGTGCATCTACAAGACCCATCCAGTTAATGTTACGACCACGTGCTAAACCTTTGTAATACCTTACCGCTCCTTTATCCTTAAGAACACCTTTGTTGTGTCCATATTTATTAATGTTATTTATAATACTATCAAGTTGTTTTTTACCGTAAGTCCCACCTATAGGTTCTTCAAAAATAATATCAGGATTATTCATTAATTGTTTTTTACCTTTAGCAATTTCTGCTACCCTAATATGACCTTGTTTTTGTTCACCTTTAATAACATAATCAGGTTCTCTATATTTATTAGTTGATTCAGTTTGTTTAATATGTGTAATAACACCTTGGGAATTAGGTATTATTTCTCCTGTTTCTTTATCTTTTACAGACTCAGCATTTAATGCATAGTAACTAGCTTGACGTTCTGAGTAACCCATAGCTACATACTGATTAAATTTTTCATGGTAATCTGCTGTAGCATTAGCTAAAGCTATTTCATACTCAAGAGTCTTTTCATTACCTTTAAGACCCATACCTTCAAATACTGTATTAAGAGCTGCTGATATTTGCTTATCACCACCAAATTGTTCAATGCTTGCTTTTTCTAATTTACTTGCTTTTTCTCTAAAATCTACAGCTGCCTGAGGATGAAATTGATCTAATTGTTCATTAGATATAAATCCATTTTGACTAGCAATTAATGCTTCTATTTCTTGCTTATCCTCTCTTTGATCTCTCATAGTAAGAGTTTCATAGTTAGTTACACTAGAAGGTATAGT
>JGI25132J35274_1000341_pt1 | contig 12612 bp, 14 predicted proteins | sample ETNvirenome_6_30_FD_35274 | JGI IMG/M metagenome (IMG submission 35274)
GAACTAATATGTCTTTGCACCATGATACAGGATATGTCAAGGTTCGTCAGAAAGGCGGAGGTAAATACTTCGTTACTGTTGATGGTAAAAAAACCCTCGAAGCATATAGTCTAGGTGAACTATTACAACAGGTAATGTCAGAAATTAAAAAGCAAGAATCTTCATATACCGATGTTCTCCTAAGAGAAGCAGGGCAAGTCGATTCCGGCAAGGCCGGTATTATTAATTTAAGATATTCACACAAAAAGAAGGAGGAAGATGAAGATGCCGAGTAAGAAGAAAGCACGAACAAGTGATGGTTTCGGCAACACTGTTGATAGTCCTACATTAGATTTTATTGCTGATTATATTGCATGGGAAACTAAATGTAAAGGAATTAGCGATAAAGATATTCAATCAGAAGGAAGAAAAACAAAACAAGGAAAAAAAGCAGTTCCTAATACTTTATTTGGTCAATTAGAACAACATGTTACTTCTGCGTATAGGCGGCCTAATTCTCGCAATAAAGGAGATAAAGGAATATTTGAAGTTTTGAAAGATATTGCTAAGGCTATTAAAGGAAAGAAGGTTTTAACAAAAGACAATCTTGAAGACTTGGAAAAAATACAAGATAAATTAGCAATCTTTGAACAGGCTGGAAGTAAATTAAATCCTAGAAATATTCTTTTCCATACTCCTGTTTCTTTTGATGAAGTTACAAGAGGAGGAAAAAAGGTTGTTATTGCGAGCGATGATGAAGAACCTATTTACGGACATTATGTTGATGATTACTTTGTTGCTAAATATCCAGAAAAGAACTATGAAGTTAAAGATGGCTGGCATAGTAAAACGAAGAATACGGCAAATCCTCCATTAGCACAGGCTTTGTTTGGCTCAGGAGATAGTGGTGGTTTGGGAATTCAAAAAGGTCTTATTGATATTGTTGATGGTGCTATTGAAGAGTTGAAAAAAGAAGGTATTGACCTATACACTATTGGAGTCAGAAGGGCAGGTGCGTTAGCATTGATGGGAGGAATTAGAAAATGGGTAACTAATAATATAAAGAACCCTAGATTCTATCCGGAGAATAGTGGTAAAATAAATCTTGGAGCAATAGCAAATGCACTAAAAGCAGAAACATTCACAGTTGCTAGTGAGAAAGAACAAAAATTACTTATCTATGCTGCTACAAATAAAAAGATGGAATTTGCTCAAGACATTAAAGAATACAGAATAGGTCAAATAAGCAATCAAGTTATGGGAACTCTCATTAAAGAAGTAATTGCAAGAGGTCGCCAAGAAAACATTAAAGTTAGAAATGGTTACTATTTGAGATTAAGGGGATTATCAGACCCTCCTTCTGATACATGGAAAGATATTAAAAAATCATGGCAAGACATTTTGAGGTGGTAAAATGAATTGGGAAGATATAATTAAGATTGGGTATATCCCATCAGATGCAAGAAAAAGAAGCGCACCTACTATTAATTGGTTAGATGCTTTTGATAAATTTGGATTTGATGACGGGGCAGAAAATACAGGACAGACAGATGAGATTGCTGACTTTTTAGAGGATAATAAATATTATGCACAATTAACTTATGCCGGAGGACATAATACTTACATTTTCCAAATATATGATTCCGAAGGAGAACGAGCATACCCAATTGATAAAGCAGGTTCTCGCTATGGAACAAGAGATATGTTCCCGCCTAAACTTCTAAAACTGTTAGATGGTAAATACGGTAAATCAATGAAGTCAGAACACATTAAGAGTTGATTAAATGGGTTGGGAAAGTATATTGAAAGGCGGGAGAGAATATCAAGACTTTTCTCAATTATTTAGGTTTATAGGCGGTATAGTAAAGCAGATTAGGCAGGGGAAAAGTTCTAAACAATTCCAAGATGACTTGATACAACCAATTGCGAATTTGAAATCGAGTATGTATGAAGCGGCTATTCATGGTATTGGAGATTATTATAAACTAAGAACTGAATTAAGAAACTATCTTAAACAAAAAATAGCCCCGTTAAATAGAAACTATGCGGAAGAAATACAAAGGATGCGATAAAATGATAACCCGCAAACGATGTTCTGTCTGTCAACATGACGATAGAGAAGAAATTGAAGCCGCATTAGAAGGTGGATTTACTTCTTGTGATGATATGGATAAAAGATATAATTGGCGAAGCGGTTCATCAGCCCAACACATGAGAAATCATATGGGGGATTATACAAACAGTAGTAATCCAAAATGTAAATTATGCACAGACCCAATGAGGAAGCATTACGAACAGGCACTTTCAGAAGGTAACATTACCGTTGATGGTGTTTCACAGGCTCTTGAAGTTACTAAAGAGCAGGTGCAAAGACACATGAAGCACCACTTAGCCCCATTGGTGCAGCAATCTGCTGCCACAATGATAGCAAAAAAGGAAGTAAATGAAATTGATTTACTAAGTGCTAACATACAAAGATTAGATTCCAAGTTAGACGAGTTGTTCAGAAATACAGAACTAGAACCAAGAGAGATAGATAGCCTAACTAAACTCGCAAAAGAAGTTAGAGAGTCTTTGAGGTATCTTTTAGAATTCAAAGGCAAACTTGTTCACAAGAGACAAGACACAATTATTGTCGCACAAATGCAGATTGTTCAAGAAGTTTTAGCACAGAATAATCCTGAGATTTGGCTTGAAATTAAAAAGAAAATGCAGGAGAAATTACAATGACTTGGAAAGACATAATTAAGAACGAAGAAAAAGTATCTAATTTTATTAAACTAGCAAAAAATAATATGGACAAGTTTGATAAAGATGAGAAAATAATGGTTAACTATTTAATTAATTTTTTAGAAGATAAATATGACAGAAACATATTTGAAGCACTAAGGTTTGAATTAAAGAAAAAAGACCTGATTCATGCTAAATCAAGATTTTTAATGAAAGGGGAATTACAATGAGTTGGGAAAATATATTGAAAGAAGATAGTCTTGATAAAATTATTATGGATTTTATTAATCGTGTAAATGACGGCTTCAATTATGATTATAATTTTGAAGCGATAAAAGACCTACCCTATGCGAAAGGATTTCTTAAAGACGAAATGCAATTTTACATGAGCGATATGTATAAACATGAAGAAAAGGGGCGAATAGACGAGGCACAAAGAGATAAGATGGTTGCCCCTATTAAGAAACTTATGAAGAGATTGGAGAAATTAGAATGAAATGGAGTGCTATTCTGAAAGATGCTGGCGATGAATACGATTCTGAAATTTCTCATATAATAGAAGATATGGCCTCACTACAAGAAGAAAACAGTAAACTTATGGCTGAAGCATATGAATTAGCAGAAGAAAATGAAGATGAAGAATTAATAGAAATGTTGCTTAAATCATCAGAAATTATGGAGATATACTTAGATTCGCAAATGGGTATAATCAAGAAACTACAACAAAGACAAGCATGGCGATAATTATGAGTTGGAAAAGCATTATCAAACAGGATTGGAAAGATACGGCAAGGGGCGACCTAGATGCTGATGAATCCTTGATTGCTTTTCAACAATCATTATTTTACATGGAAAAGGTATTAGAAGAATTGAAAAAACCTAATCCTAATATTCCGGAACTAATAGAATTTATTGAATATAATATCCAAACGATAAAAGAGGAATTACAATGAAAGCCTTCCCTGCTGATTTTCTTAGTCTGTTTCAAATGCTTTCAGACGATACAACGGCAGAAATTTTGTTTAATATTAAAAGCACTAATAGAAAAATTACTAATCCTAACTTCGATGAAATGGTAAATCATTTCAAAGAACAGGAAATTGATATAAGTTCTGTTTATGAGTTTATGGAAGAAAAGAATCTTGTTACTAATCTTCTTCGTAATAAAACAAAACAAGAAAAAATAGAAATAAGGCGAAATATTGCTAAGAATTTAGAAAAACTTATTGAAGGTTTAGGTCAGAGAAAATCTAGAGATAAGATACAAAGACTTCTAAATGGAATTTTAGCAGATGATTCCCAATCTAAGGCTAATATTGTTGCCTTGAATGTTTCTCTAAAGGATTCAACTGATAATAAATTAAGATGGATAAAAAGAAAATACTTAAATCCTGAAAATAGAGCAAAATTAATAGAAGTTATTGAGAAAAAGGAGTCTAAAAAGAGAAATTTTACTCCAAAAGACTTCTATAACGAGAAATTAATCAATTTGACTAGAGTTTTAATTGAAATTCGTGCCGCTTCAAGTGAAATTAATGAAAAGACATTGGATGATGAGGCTAAAGAGTCTAATTGGGAGACTGAAATGAGTGGAAATTTAGTAATTTTGAGAAAAATAGTTAAATTTCAACGAAAAGTAACACAAAAAGACATTAAAAAACTTATTAGTGACCAATTACCATCATTATTTTCTCTAGCATCCACTGAAGATGTTAAAATGCGTAGTATTTCCCCTGATTTAAGAAGATTATTGTATGAAACTGACTCATCTTTTGTAAATATAGGCGGTTCTTCAAGAATAAAGGCATTAGCAACTAAATTGTTAGAAAGTTTCGGCACTATTGATAGTGAAGAAATAGAAAATTGGTTCAAATTGGTGATGGAAGGTGCAAAAACCGGAGATTCTAGAGATACTAATTTTATGAAAGAAATTACTAATTTTAAGATTAATGGTAAGTCTATGTATGGGAGAATTTTAAGTGGAAGAGAGAGTTCTAGCAAACATACTCCTTCTTTTTACATTCGCAAACTGTTAGAGTTACCAATAGACAGTAATTTGTTTGAAAGAGTTATGAAAGAAATGTCTTCTGAAACAATTTTAACTAGAAATGATTTATTAGCGTGGAAAAAGCAATCGGCAAAAACAAAAAAACAAAAACAGGCTATTGAATTAGATGCTAAAAAAGCACCGGACACGGAAGAAAGACAGGCATTTGAACAAGAGTATCGTGAAGCACTTGTCAATTCAGTAGCAGTTATTTTTATAGAATATATGATAGATGAAGGCGGAATAGAAATCAACGATGGTGACTATACAATAATTAATCCCAAACAGGCTAAAGAATCCCAAAAGGCTATTTTTAACAACAAAGAAGTGGCGGAAGAAATACAAGCAGAATTAGAGGAAGTCCTTGAAGACGAAGAAGCCGAAGAAGAATATAGAGAATGGTTAAAATCGGAAGGATATTCCTTCGACACCGCTTTTTACAGAAAGCGAAAATTAACTGTTAGTCTAAATGAAGAACAGAAGTTTTTACAAGGTGAATCAGAAGTCGTAAAAACCATATACAGTATATTGGCTACTTCTAAAGAAGATGAAGATAAATTGAGGAATCATTTCCAAGACATAAAACTAAAAGATGCACTGAATACAAAGGGCAATAGCATCAAAGAAGCCCTGTCTGTATTTTACCATATCTGCAATTCCATGTCGGGTTCTCTTATCACCGAAGCGCAGAAAATAGACAAAGAAGCGAAGAAAGGTTTAACAGTGAAAAACGAGTCCTTGCTACAAGCAGTTAGGGACTTCGCAACCAAGATGCAAACAAACTTGCAATTATTTAAGAATAATTTCGAAGAAGCACTAAAAAATACATTAGATAATATTGCAGAAAAACCTATTAATTACCCTACTATTTATGATTCACCTAAATACACTGCTAAATTAGTTAGTTATGCATTGATGAAGAGGCGAGAACTATGACAGAAACTTTGAAAGAATATTTGAAGGCCAATGTTGTTTCAACAATTCTAAATGCTGCTGAAAAAGAATTTAGAAGAATTGTTCGTGGTAGTGGAAAAACTGCAAAGAAGCAAGCCGCAGAAAGAATAGATGAAGATATTAAAACTAAGATTAGAACATATAAGAAATCTATTAGTGAAGAGTATAAGAATAAAAATGGTGAAACTCCTTCTTTGAAACAAAGAAGAGAAATCATGTCAAAAATGAGACAGGAAGTTAAAGAGTATCTAATGGAATTAGAAACAGAAGATACACAAAAAACACCAAAGACAGACGCAATTGGTATTCAAGAAATGTTGAGGGATAGCATCGGTGATATTCTTCAAGATTTGAAATTTGTAAGATATGACGGTTCTAAATTAAAAGTTGAAGATATTTATTCAAATCAATTTTCTGCCGACCTTCTTTCAATAGGAGATGGACAAAAACTTGATGTGAATGAATTAGAATCGGACATAAAAGCATACCTTGTTGACCCTGCTAAAGACGCTGGATTGCCAATACCCAAACAAGTTAGTGACAACCTTAATTCTATGGCTGATAGACTTAGAATGCTATCCAAAAGAGGAACTACTAGATTTAAGATTCATAGACATGAAATCCATTTGAAGAAGATTTTTGGCAGCGATACGCAGCGAGCGAGAGATGCAAAGACAAGAAGGGCTACATACAAATTTTGGAAAAGCGTAGCAAAAGACCAAGATATGATGATTGATAAATTAGAAGAGTTGGTCGAATTATTGAAAGAAGGAAATCCTGAGTTAGATAAAGCAGATAAAGATGTTAGAAAGTTTATTGAATTTATGGCGGGTTCAGACGAACCGGATTTAGAATATGTTTTTCCTTTCGAGAGTAAGCAAATAGGATTTTCTGACATTAAGGCTAGGTCATATGAATTCCTAATCAAATTTATCAAAATATTCAATTATGATGTGAAATTTTTAGGAGAGGAAATCAAAGACGAAGATAAGCAATTCGGTGATGATGATGATGATGCTAGAGAAGAAGGAACGGATTCATTGGTAACACAAGAAGATGAAGGAGTTCAAACTGAAACCGCAATTGACCCCCAAAGCAAAAGAGCAGATAGAGCAGATAGATTATCAATACAGGATAAATCATTAAGAGATGTTTTTGATGTTGGCGAGGTAAAAGAATTAATAGAACACGCAGAAAAGATGGCGTATGACCCTCTAGGAATTCTAGTAGTAAAGGATGATTTAGATGGACTAATGGCTTTGAGGGGAGAACAAAGTGAAATTATAGATTACCTAAAGGAAAAGAGAACTCTTCTAGACATTAGCGAAGATGATGAAGAAGCCCTTTTCGAGACATTCTTAGATGAATTAGAAACAATAGAAAGTTTAGCGAAGGGAGAAAAAACATTCCACCTGCCTATTTTTGCGGCTAATAACGAAGTAATGAGAACTCATTATACTGAATTGAAAAGCAAAGCGGGTAAGGTATCATCAGACATTGACAGATTTTTAGAATTGTTTGCTAACTTGCTTCAAGAGGAAAAGGGAACGCAACCGATAAGCATAGGTCTTGATATGATGGGTGCTGGAACTACTACTCCATCAAAGTTTGATGAAGGAGGAAGAATCCGTGACCCTGCAAAAATTCAATATTTCAAATATTACAGAAATGTTGCTGGAAGGACAGGTTCTCCTAGACAAAACTTTACAACATTGAAGAAAAAGAACAAAGAAGTAAATAATAAAATAAATGAATTGGTTGACTTAATGGCAAAAGTTTTCATTACTCCGCAACAATCGCATTTAGATGCTGGGATTAAATTACCATTCAAAGGAAACTATGCTATGCGATATATTGCCGCAACTAAAAAATTAGACCCTAAATTCAAAATATTCCAAGCCATCAATAAAAAGTTCTTAACCACAAAAGAGGCATTTGTTGATGAAGAAGATATTCCTAGATTAACCGCTTTCCCTAATCTTTTAACACAGGGAGATGCACTACAAAATTTCAATGATATAAAAAGCGAAGCAGTTAGGTTTTCTAAAGCATTATACAAAACTGCTAGAAGCATAGACCCTAAAGATAAGAAATTGAATAATGAAATGAAAGAAAGTATTCAAAGAGATGTAGCAGCAATATTAGGTTCTATTAAAAGTATTTCAGGAAGAACAGAAGAGACATTTATGAACAGTGAATGGGGAAATAATATCGGCATTATGGATTCTTATAGAAAATCTAAAAAAGATAGTTTTGAAGACATTACTGTTCTAAAAACAATTATTGATTTATTAGAGAGTAAGCATGGAGAGAACGCCATTCCTGATGAAAACCAAAGAAAGAAACTTTTAGAAGATTTGAAAGAAATTAAGAAGAGTGAAATAATAACAAAGATTCTATCTGTCCATGATGCTATAAGACTAATTAAAAATCAACCTGTATTTTATTCTAGAAAAAGAATTGACAATATAGAACATATGGAAGAAATGATTAACAAAATGGAAAGAGAATATCATTTAGATATTAGCGCAAGTGAAATGTCTAGCATAGTTAATGATATAGATTCTTTTGACTCAATCAGTAAATCCTATGGAATAAGCACTGAACATATTTATGTCATCAAAGCAAACTTTAGGTGATTTATTTGACTNAACGCTTTGAATACACTATTAGCGATAGAAGTTTTAGNGAAAGCGAGACAAAGAAAATATTTGCTGATGCTGGAATTGATTGGCAAACAAGAGCAGAAAGATACAAACAACTAAAGAACACTATATTTGAAGAAGTTGATGGTGAATGGTGGATTGCATATTTTGAAGGAAAACCTGTTGGTTCATATGGAATAGGGAGATTCGAGGGAGTGTATTTATCTTTAGGAGCAGTGAGTTACAAAAAAGGTGCAGGTAGTTTTGTTACAAAATATGTTGTGGATAAACATGGTGATAAACCAATTTTAGCAAATGGCGCAAGTAAGCAAGGAGTAAAATTATTGAGTAGTCTTANTTTCAAACCAATAGAAGTGAAGAATGGATTAATTCAAGGTAATGAAGATGTGCCAACAGAAGTAAAATCTGCTTTAGAAGCCGCTAAAGATAGAGGCGGAACAATAGTCAGAAAAATATATTTGAAAAATTCAGACACATGGTTTGTTTTATTGAAAGTTTGGAATCCTTTAAGCAAATATCCTCCTGTAACACAAGCAAGAAATGAAAGCACTTTAAGAAATATGCAAATGGAAATATTAAATGAGTATGACCGAATGTTCAAAGAAATTGTTTCTCATCCATTCACTCACGCTAAACAAAAGGCTCTTGCTGCTTATTATCACCAATTACTTAGATACCAATTACATAAAAAGGCTCAGAAATTAAAACAAAAGGTTGAGAGTTTAGGAGGCAGTATTGAATGACAGAATTAGAACCTTTTAATTTTGAACATCAGATGGATATGGAGTTATCCAAAAACTCTTTTCCATACTTCTTTCAGAATGTATTAGGTTTTGACTTTCCTTCTTATATCAGTGAATGGCATGACCTAATGAATGAAACTCAAAGAACAGTTATTATTTGTAGTCGTGACCACGGAAAATCTGTATTTATGCACAGTTGGGTTGTTTGGAAATTAATTTTCGAAGAGCCACCATATCAAATGCTTTACATTTCATCTAACCAAAAACAGACATTGGTTCACATGAGAGATATTGACAAGATGTTTAACCATCCCATGTTAAAGAAATACAAACCTGCTAGGGGATGGGCTATTGGAAACATTACACTAACTAATGGTAATCAAATCTTAGAGCGTTCAGTAGGTTCACAGATTCGTGGATTGCACCCTCAAGAAATAGTAATTGACGACCCTTTGAAAGAGTTTAGTATGACAGGTATTCAGAAGGTTACAGATTGGTTTTATGGTGATATGATTCCGACACTTCACCACACCGCTTCTCTAAGAGTAATTGGAACTCCATTTAGTTATACAGATATTTACCAACAGTTATCAGAAAACGATGCTTACACTGTTAGAACATACCCATGTCTTAATTCTTTGAATGAACCGTTATGGCCGGAGAGATGGAATTATGATGCACTAATGGCGAGAAAGGCGGAAGTAGGTTCGCTTATGTTCACAAGAGAATATATGTGTGTGCCTATTTCAACAGGAACTTCTCTATTCAATCCGGATTATTTAGAGAAAGCCAAGAACAAAGATTATGTTTTGAAGCCTCAAAGACGAGAGGGATTCAAGTATTATGTTGGAGTTGACCCTGCTATTTCAACAGATGGCGACTACAATGTAATTACTGTATTAGAAGTTGATGAACATGACAATAAGACAATAGTATTTGTTGACCGTTCAAAGAATGTTGAGTTTAGAGAGAACATAGAAAAGGTTCGTCTAATAGGAAAAATGTTCCATCCCGAAGTAGTCCTTTTTGAAACAAACACCTTTGCTAAATCATTTACACAGGAGTTAAGGAATGTGTCTGATTTGAATGTGCATGACTTCAATACCACTAGAAAACGAAAAGAGGAAATTATTCTTAGCCTTCAAATGAATTTTGAAAACGAGAAGATTCGCCTACCTTATGGTAATGAAGAAAGCCGAAGAGTTACTATGACACTGATAGAAGAATTGTCAATGTTTGCTATTACTGATAAAGGAAAGTTTGAGGGTATTGGAGCGCATGACGATATGGTGATGAGTCTAGCATTAGCAAATGCCGCAACACATACTATGAGTGAAACATTCATACTGCTGGATGACTTGGGCTTATTTGAGCCGGTTAAAACTAACAAGTATGCGAAGACTAGCGGCTTTTTGGGAATGAACTTCTGAGGCGATATTGTGGCAGATTGGAAGGACAAACTAAAAAGAAATAAACCGCCAAAAAAATACGGTAGGAAAAGAGGAAAAGAATACGGAACTACTGTTTTTGGAGAAATAAAAGAAAAGGAAACTAAACAGACAAGAGCAAGAGATATGCCTAAGAGTATAATATTTGACTATTTTAGAATATACCAAAGACTACACAATAGAGTTCCTACGCTAAAAGAAATAGAAGAAGAAGAGGGTCGTTCATTAACTTCAGATGAAATAGAAGATTACTACGATGAATACAAAAGAGTGGAGGGGTAAAGTATGACTTCAGCAGATGAATACGATGAAGCCGCAGAAAGAATGAAGCGTCTTGCTGAATTAGAGCGTGAAAAGGAAGAAGAAGTTACTCAAGTTGAAAGTGATTTGAATATTAAATTGACAGGCGTTTCTGATTATGTCATGTCAGATTATGAAGCAGTGACTACTCTTTCAAAGAATCTGAATATAAACGCCACTGATGCTAGAAAAAGGTTATCCACCTTCCCGTCTGAATATGTTGTTGATGGACAAAACATTCCAGATTTAGTTAGAAAGATGCGTAAAGCAAGAAGGAAATTAAAAGGCGATTCTAGAATTAGAATGTCTGAAGCGATTGATACTGTTATTGATGGTTATGCAGACCACATCAATAAATGCATTGATTCTATTTATTGGATTAAACCTTACAAAGTTCCGCTATTAAAGATGAGATTCAACGAAAAGGATTTATCTAAATTAAATAAAATTTCAGAAGTTAAAGAGAGAAGAGTTGTTGTTGACTCTCTTTGTAAATTATGGGAAATTGATTTGAAAAAGGAAGGAATGGCTTTTAGTCCTGAATATGCTAAATTAGAGAAAGAATCTAGATTAGCAAAGAAAGAGTTTAGAGAAGAATTAAAAAAGGTTAGTGACCAATCTTTAGTTAAATCAAAGAAAGAAAGAACATTAGACTTTATTATGAAAGCAATATGTGAAAATCCGGGAATTGGGCTATTAAGCATACATGATAAAATGCCAAATCAATTACACAAAATGAATTCATCAAACACTATTTCTAAGATGATTAAAAAATTAGAAGTGGGTCAATATGATGGGTCATATTACAAATTACCTAGTGAATTAAAGAAAAATGTATGGGCTTATACTGCCGCATTTATTGATTCAGACGGCTACATTACTATGGATAGAAACCATAATCCAAGAGTAGGATTAGTGGCAACAGGAGAGAGAGGCAAGGTGTTTATGAATGAAATGCACAAGTCTATTGGTTTTGGTAAATTACACTTAGACCAAAAATCCCCACAAGATACAAGACCTGTAAATCGCCTTAACTTTTATTCGCAAGATGATGTGTATAATCTATTGACAAAGTGCTTGCCACACTTTAGAATGAAGAAGGGTAATGCTGAATTGTTGCTAGAATTAATCCGCATGAAGAAGTCATACAAGAAGGCTGATTGGTATAAGGGCAGGTGTGAAGAAATATTCAAACTGATGAAGTGGGAGAATCACAAAGACCATGTTGGGTTTGACTTTTCCAAAGAGGGAATATATGTTGATGATATTTCTAAATTACAAGGCAATTGTAAAATGAGCCTTATGGATGAGTTGGAAGGCATCGGAGGAATTATTGCTAAACAACAAGTAAAGACATTTGTAATTACAGAAGTTGATTGGGATGATGCAGAATATATCGAAGGTGAATCTGTTAGATTAGATGAAAGCGATTTACCAACATACATGGCCGTTCCTATTGCTGATTTGGGCTTTCCCGATGATTGGGCTATGACACAAGAATACATAGATGATGCAATAAATAACTTTTTAGAAGATGAAACAGGCTACACTGCTAAAGGGTTTATGTGGCACTATGTTGATGAGAATGGTAAAGTAATGCAACCGGAAGATTTTCCAGAATATGAGGAGGAATAATTATGACTTGGGAAGAAGTTTTGAAAAAGAAAAAGAAAAAGTCAACTGTTAATCAAGCAGGTAATTATACTAAACCCAAAATGAGAAAGAGAATATTCAACAGAATTAAA
>JGI25132J35274_1000343_pt1 | contig 12600 bp, 13 predicted proteins | sample ETNvirenome_6_30_FD_35274 | JGI IMG/M metagenome (IMG submission 35274)
AAAGGTCCAATGGATATGTTGACTTTATATGAAAATAAGTATAAACAAGAAGTACAAAAGTTTGCTAGTGAGCAAATTGGTAGAAGACGAAGAGATGACTATACTGATGGTGCTGTTCGTATTCCAATAAACTCACCAAACCCGTAGGAGAAAAATTATGGCAATAACATCTGCAGTATGCACAAGTTTTAAAGTTGAACTTTTAAAAGGAGTTCATAATTTTACAGCAACAACTGGTAACACATTCAAAATAGCTTTGTACACTAGTTCAGCGACTTTAGGGGCTTCAACAACAGCTTTTTCATCTTCAAATGAGATTACAAATTCATCTGGAACAGCTTATACTTCAGGTGGAGCAACACTTACAAGTGTAACCCCAACAGCATCAAGCACAACAGCTGTTTGTGATTTTGCTGATGTAAGTTACACAGATGCATCTTTTACAGCAAACGGTGCATTAATATATAATGACTCTGCATCAGGTGATCCTGCATGTGTTGTTATTGCATTTGGTTCAGATAAAACTGTATCTAGTGGAACTTTCACAATTCAATTCCCAACAGCGGACGCAACAAACGCAATCATACGATTAGCATAAGGAGGAAATCCTTATGGCCAATACTTGGAACCAATCAGGCACAACCTGGAACACTGGCCGTTGGGGCACAACTGATGCTATAACAAGTGGTTGGGGTGCAGACACNTGGAATACAGGTGGTTCTTGGGGACAAGCNACTGATGAATTAGTTGCATTAACTGGTGTATCCGCAACTTTTTCTATTGGTGAGTTAAGTGCTTTTGCTCAACAAGGTTGGGGTAGAGATGTATGGGGTGAAGAACCTTGGGGTGAAAGTTTTGATCCCGTTGTAAAACCATCTGGAGTTTCAGCTAGTTTTTCTCTTGGCACAGTTACAGTTTCAGCACAAATAGCTACTGGTTGGGGACAAGATGGATGGGGAGTTGAAAATTATGGTGAGTCTGGATTAGTTGTAGAATTAACTGGTCCTGATGCAATGCAATCTAATACAGGTCCATCAGGTTGGAACGGCGCAGAATGGGGTGAGGGACAAGGCTGGGGCATGTTTACTTTAAATCCTGCGGACGTAATGGGATTAACAGGTGTTTCATCTACNGCAAGCGTTGGCTCTATCACACCAATAATAGATTTTACTGGAACACTAACAGGTGTTTCTGCAACTGCAAACGTTGGATCTTTAACAGTTGCCGACATGGCAGTTGGTTTATCAGGTCAAGCAGCAACACCAGCTGTTGGTGCTTTATCACCTGCAGATGTAATGGGACTAACAGGAGTTTCTGCAACGGTTAGTGTTGGTTCTGTTTTAATTGAACCTATAGAACTTATTGATCTAACTGGAGTATCTTCAACATCTGCTGTTGGTTCAGTAACAGTTGCTGATATGGCAGTTGGATTAACAGGTGTTTCTGCAACATTTAATGTAGGAACTTTAGCACCTGCTGATGTAATGGGATTAACAGGAGTTTCTGCAACTGCTTCTGTAGCCGCTTTTGGAACCGCTTCAGGCTTTGGAATTCAAGCGTATTCTAACGTTGACACAGGTTCAAATATTTCGTATTCTAATGTTGCAACAGGTACAAATATAACATATAGTGACGTCGCATAGGAGATAAAAATATGGCATCAACATACACAGGACTAGGTGTTGAACTACAAGCAACAGGTGAAAACGCTGGAACTTGGGGAACAAAAACTAATACAAATTTACAAATCATAGAACAAATTTCAGGTGGTTTTACACAACAAGCTGTATCAGATTCAGGTGATACAACTCTTTCAGTTACTGATGGTGGTACAGGTGCAACGTTAGCGCACAGAATGATAGAATTCACTGGATCTCTTACCTCTGGTAGAAACGTAACTATACCTATTGATGTTCAAACATTTTATTTTTTAAAAAATTCTACAAGTGGATCACAAAACGTAACATTTAAATATGTTTCAGGATCAGGAGATTCTGTAGCGGTAGCACCTGCAACAACTAAAATTGTATTTGCTTCTGCAAATGATGGTACAAACCCAGATATTATTGATATCGGAATGGGTAATGTAACACTTACTGGATCAGAAACTTTAACAAACAAAACTTTAACAGCTCCAAAAATTGCAGATGCAGGTTTTATTGCAGATGCAAATGGAAACGAACAAATCATATTTCAAACAACATCTTCTGCAGTAAATGAATTAGAAGTAACTAATGCTGCAACGGGTAATCCACCAATCTTAGGTGCAAGTGGAGAAAGTAATGTTGATGTTCATATCAAACCAAAAGGCACTGGAGAAACTAGAATTGGAACTGGAGCAGCGGCAGCAACACTTACAACAAGTGGTGCCCACGATTTAGTATTAGATACAAACTCAGGAACTAATTCTGGAACTATCACAATTACAGATGGAGCAGATGGAAATATTAATATAGCACCAAACGGAACTGGTGTTGTTCAAGCTGGTGGATCTGCAGTAAAAGTTGCAGGTAAAGAAACTATTTGGGTGCCAGCAGTTGCTATGTATCCTAATACTACTAATGGTGCAGAAGCAGCTCAAGTAGAATTATCAAATGGTCCAGAAATTAAAGTATTAGATTTTGATAAAGACTCTGATGAGTTTGCACAATTTGCTGTTGCATTTCCTAAATCATGGAATGAAGGAACAGTAACTTTTCAAGCTTTTTTTACGGCAACTTCAACAGACACAGGAACTAGTGCATATGTTTTACAAGGAGTTGCTTTAGCTGATAATGGAGATTTAAACACAGCTTTTGGAACAGCTGTAGGGCCAACTGCAAAAGCTCACAGTGGTACATCAAATGATTTAGACGTAACAGCGGAAAGTGGAGCAGTTACAATTGCTGGTTCACCAAGTACAGATGAATACGTTTTCTTTCAAGTATCAAGAGATGTTTCAGCAGATGATTTAAATGCTGATTCAAGACTTCTTGGAATTAAATTATTCTTTACAACTGACGCTGCTAACGACGCGTAAGGTAAAAGAATATGAAAAAACTAGAACCAACACTTACAACAGGTAAGAATACTAGAAATATTACAAGCCGAAGAGGCAAAACAGGATTCGGAACAAATATATTAGGGTTTGGATCTGGTGGAACTCCTTTTGTTGAAGTAACGGCAAAATACTTAATAATTGGAGGTGGCGGTAGCGGTATGTGCTCAAATACTCACCCTGGTGGTGGTGGAGGAGCAGGAGGTTATAGAACTTCTTTTGCATCTGAAACACCTGGAGGACCAGCAGGTAGTACCGAGAGTGCCATTGTATTTGCAAAAGCAGGAGATTACACAATAACTATTGGAGCAGGAGGATCTGCTGTGCAAGGACCAGGTGGTCCAGCTAGTGGTAATGATACCGTATTAAATCATGGAGATAGTTGTTCAGTTACTGCGTTTGCAGGCGGAGGTGGATCACCTAATCCAGGATGTGGAACTAGAGGATCCATGGGTGCAGGTGGTTTTAACTGTTCAGCTAAATCAGGAACACCAACTCAAGGATTTCCGTCAGGTGCTGGAACGACTTTAACAAGTCCAACATTTAGCGTAGCTTCAGGTGGAGGAGGCGGAGCTGGAAGTGCAGGATCAAATGGAACTAATAATTCAGGTGGGGCAGGAGGAAGTGGAAAAGCAAGTTCAATAACAGGATCTCCTGTCACAAGAGCAGGCGGTGGCGGAGGGACGTCACGAGCTTCAAATGGAAGTGGTGGACCAGGCGGAGGCGGATCTGGATCGAGAAGTAATAATGATGCTGCTGGAGGTCCAGCAGGGGATGCTAACACAGGATCTGGTGGTGGAGGAAATAACAATGAAGGAAGTTCATCAACCACTACTTTTGCAGGAAACGGTGGTTCAGGAGTTGTTTTTATAAGATTTCCAGCATGTGCGTGCGTATCAGTATCACCTGGAACAAACACAGTTGCAACGGTAAGTTGTGAACAACTAGCAACTTTTACAGTAACAGGAACGGTAACTTTATCATAATGGCACACTGCGCAGAAATAAAACAAAAAATTGATCCAACAGGTTTTACATCTAATAATATGTGGATAGTAGAACGTGTAATTGTGGTTTGTAATAGTGAACCTGACCCAGAAGGATGGTGCACAAAACTTTTTGGTGGGACTTGGAAACAATGCTCTTATACAAATAGCATAAGAAATAAATTTCCTGGCCCTGGTTATGTATACGATGAAGTAGCTGATGTTTTTTTAATACAACAACCTTTTGCATCTTGGACAAGAAATGATAAACATATGTGGGTGGCGCCTATACCAGTGCCTACAACTAAACCTTTGGATCCAAATAATGATCCTACTGGTGGACCAAACATGTGGGACGAAGAAAATCAAAGATGGTACTGTGATAAAATGGATGGAACTAATGAAAGTTGGTTGTGGAATTCAGACACTTTAACCTGGGAATAATTAAGCTTTACATTAAACTATATTAATATATAAGTAAATTTATAAAGATATATGAATTTACAATACTATTATTGGTACTTTAAAAATGCAGTCCCTTCAAGGATATGTGATGATATTGTTAGGTATGGAAAACAACTTCAACAACAAACAGCAATTACAGGACAAAACAAAAATAAAAAAATAAAAGATTTAAAAAAACAAAGAGATTCTAATATTGTCTGGTTAAATGAAAGATGGATTTATAATGAAATACATCCATTTGTCCGTGCAGCTAATGAAAATGCTGGATGGAATTTTCAATGGGATTGGTCAGAAGAGTGTCAATTTACTATTTATAAAAAAGGTCAACATTATGATTGGCATTGTGATAGTTGGGATAAACCGTATGATAATCCTGAAGGCAATCATCCATACCAAGGAAAAATAAGAAAATTATCTGTAACTGTTTCTTTATCAGATGAGAAAGATTATTCTGGTGGTGAATTAGAATTTGATTTTAAAAATAATGATAACAAAAATAGAATTAGTAAATGCAAAGAAATAAAAGCAAAAGGATCAATAATAGTTTTTCCCTCTTTTGTGTGGCACAGAGTTTGTCCTGTAACTAGAGGAGAGAGAAATAGTTTAGTAATATGGAACCTAGGAAACCCTTTCGTATGATATATCCAAAACAATTAAGAAGAGATGAATATTTTTCTACTCCTATATGGATGGCAGATGCTCCACAACTTGTAAAAAGTTTAAATAAAGCTTCTGATCCATATATAAAAGAATCAAAAAAAGCTTTAAAAAAAGGTATCGCCACTAGAAATAAAACGTATGGTAATAAAGGAGATATGGGTAATGTATTTCATTCTAAATCTTTAATAGAAGATAATAAATTTAAAGATTTATCTCTTTATATATTACAGACCTCAGAAAATTTATTAAAAGAAATGGGTTTTAGTTTAGATAATCATAAACTTTTTATCACAGAATTATGGGTTCAAGAGTTTGCTAAACAAGGTGCTGGATGGCACAGTACACATACTCATTGGAATGGACATATTTCAGGTTTTATGTTTTTAAAAGCAAGTGATAGAACATCCTTGCCTACTTTTCACGATCCAAGAACTGGAAATTTAATGAATCTATTACCATTAAAAACTACTAATGTTGTAAAACCAGGAGTGCACTCAGTTACTTACAAACCAACTCCTGGTAGAATGATTTTTTTTCCATCATACTTGGCTCATGAATATATTCCAGATATGGGATATGACCCATTTAGATTTATACATTGGAATGTTCAAGCAATACCAAAAGGAGTTTTGTATAAAGTTAAAGAGTTTAATGAATAAAAATTATGTCATTTAAAAAAAATAAATATTCTGTTTTAAAAAATGCAATACCCAAAGAAATAGCACACTTTTGTTTTGGTTATTTATTAAACAAAAGAAGAGTAGCTAGAACTTTATTTGATTCAAAATATATATCTCCATTTACTAAATATTGGGGTATTTGGTCTGATCCTCAAGCACCTGGAAGTTATTCTCATTATTCAGATATAGCCATGGAAACTCTATTACAATATGTAAAACCTGTTATGGAAAAACATACAGGAATAAAATTATCAGAAACTTATTCATACACAAGAATTTATAAAAAAGGAGATGTATTAACTAGACACATTGATAGATTTAGTTGTGAAATATCTACCACTTTAAATTTAGGTGGTGATGACTGGCCAATTTATATTGATCCTACTGGTAAAAGAGGACAAGCAGGAGTTAAAATAGATTTAAAACCAGGAGACATGTTAATATATTCTGGTCGTGATTTAGAACATTGGAGAGATGAATTTAAGGGTAATATATGTGCACAAGTTTTTTTACATTATAATAAGAAAGGCTCGAAAGCTGCGAAATTAAATGAATTTGATGGTAGACCACACATAGGATTACCAGCTGATTTTAAAAAAAAGTAATGAATATTTTTAGAAACTCTAAATTAATTGGACCAGATAATCAAATATTAAAACATACAATACCTAATGAATTGTTTGAAGAGTTATCTGTTATGGTTGATAGAGCAAAGAAAAAAAGAAAATCAAAATATGCTTTTTTGTTAGACCATATAAATAACGGTCAAAACTCTTATCAAACAACAGTTGATGTAGACTTATTTGAAAAATCTTTTTTCTTTGGTTATTTAATAAAAATGGGTGAACATTATGTAACTCGTAATCATAAAATATTTGGTCAAGCTTCAGGGTTTTATCCTACAAATAGAATTATAAGATTAAAAAGAAACTTTAATCATTTTGATCACTATGATTTTTGGATAAATTTTGCAGATAAAGGTGCTGTAAATCCTTTACATGATCATCCAGGTTTTTTATCTGGAGTTATTTATTTTACTGATTCTTTTAAAGAACCTACAATTTTTGATAAAAAATTTAAATACCTTGGAAAAGAAAAAGAAATATTAATGTTTCCTTCACGTTTAATTCATGAAGTAAAAACTTATAAGGGTAGTAAAACAAGAATTACATTATCTTTTAATTTATATATAGAAGAATGATCACAGAATTAAATGCATTTGTCCCACCTACTCTTGGATGGTTATCTATGAAATTAGATCCTATTGTTATTAAAAGATTAAATAAATATGTTAAAGAAAGCAAAATTAAATGGAATCATACTCTAGCAGGTAATATTAACAAATCTAGTTATTTAGAAGATACTGATGAGTGGTTTTGGAAAAATGTTTTAAGCCCATGTACTACAGAATATTTAAAAAGATTTGGTAATAAAATTTTACCTAAAATTTTAAACAAAAACTGTGAATTTTTTTTAAATAGTTTTTGGGTTAACTTTCAAAAAAAATATGAATTTAATCCTCTACATAACCATGGTGGAGTATTTTCTTTTGTTATATGGTTAAAAATTCCTTTTAATACTAAAAAAGAAAAAAATTTACCTTTTGTAAAACATGCAAATGTTTCAAAAGCAGCAGACTTTGAATTTAATTATACAGATCTTCTTGGAGATATTACTTCTTGGTCTTATGCTATAGATAAAAAATCAGAAGGACGAATGTTGTTTTTTCCGTCTAAATTGCAACATCAAGTATATCCTTTTTATACATCTAATAAAGATAGAGTATCTGTCTCTGGTAACATTTGTTTAAATGTAGATAAAATTATAAAATGAGTTTAAATAAAATAATTGTAGTAGGAGGAGGCACGGCTGGATGTATGTCAGCTTACACTCTTAAAAAACTATTTCCTAAAAAAGAAGTTACAATGATAGAAAGTAAAAACATCCCTACAGTTGGTGTAGGTGAAAGTACATTAGGACACATAAACAAATGGTTAGCTTTAGTCGGTATTAAAGATTCTGATTTTATGAAAGAATGTAACGCTTCATATAAGTTAAGTATTAGGTTTCAAGATTTTTATAAAAAGGGAGATGGTGGATTTCACTATCCTTTTGGTCAATCAGTTTTTACAGACACTCTTGCAGATTATAATGATTGGGAGTTTAAAAAAATTTTATATCCAAAAACAAAATATACAGANTTTGCTAATTGTTACTTTCCCATAATGGGGTTAGTAAATAATAATACATTAACAAAAGATNGTAAAGGACTTGAACCTTATAATTTTAAAACAGATACCGCATATCATTTTGATGCAACTTTGTTTGCTAATTGGTTAAAAAAACAATTTAAAAAAATNGGTGGTAAAATTGTTATAGGAGATGTGAAAGTAATAGGAAACTCTNATGGGATTAATTCATTAAATATTAAAAATAAAAAATTAAAAGCTGATCTTTATATTGATTGCACTGGTTGGAAGTCTTTNTTATTAGGAGAATGTTTAAAAGAACCTTTTGAAAGTTTTGAAGATATACTTCCTAATAATTCTGCTTGGGCTACACATCTACCTTATACAGACAAAGAAAAAGAATTAAAACCATATACTAATTGTACAGCTATAGAAAATGGTTGGGTTTGGAACATACCTTTGTGGAGTAGAATGGGAACAGGATATGTTTACTCTGATAAATACATATCAGATGAAAATGCATTAAAACAATTTAAAAAATATTTAGGTAGAGATGATTTAAATTTTAAAAAATTAAAGATGAGAGTAGGTTTACATAAAAGAATATATGTTAAAAATGTTTGTGCTATTGGTTTATCTGCAGGTTTTATAGAGCCTTTAGAAAGTAATGGCTTATTATCTGTGCACGGTTTTTTAGCTAGACTAGTTAGATTAATTGATAGAGGAACTATTTCTACTTTTAAAAAAGAACAATTTAATTATGCTTGTTCTCAGTTTTTTAAATACTTTGCTGGTTTTGTTTCTATGCATTATGCTTTATCTTCAAGAACGGATACAAAATATTGGAGAGATATTCAAAATAGAGATTATAAAATAGAAAAACATTTTAAAACATTAGATAATCAGTTTCAAGATTTAGCTATACAAAAATTTAACACGTATTTTTATACGCCAGATACAGGAACTGCATGTATTGCCATAGGCATGAGATGGCCAGCTACTGATGAATTTGCTTTAAAGTATGGAGAGTGCTCTACAGATCTTAATGAAAGAAACAATGAATGGAAGGCAAGTATAAAAAATTTAGAAAAAAGAAAAACACAGTGGGATACGATAGGTAAACAGTGTACTCCTTTTGTCGAATTTTTAAGAAAAAATATTTATGCTAATTAATGAATTTTTTCCTGTTGTTGTAGGTGTAGCAGAAAACAAGAATCATAAACAAGAAGAAAAAAAACTTATTAAATACTGTAAAAAAATAAAAACAAAAAAACCAATTGGTGGTGAAAATTGGATTGCTAATATTTATAATACTTCAGGAACCCACAATGTTCATGAGGATAATACATTTTTAAACATTAATAAGTTCGTTCAAAAACAGTTAAATATTTATGCATCAAAAATAGGTTATCAAGGTAGACAAATATCTTGTACAGATAGTTGGTTTAACATCTATAAAAAACATAACTATCAAGAGTATCATGAACATTTTCCTGCAGATATATCTGCAGTGTATTTTTTAACGGGTAATAAAACTACAGGTAATCTTATTTTTAAATCTCACGAACCCGTTAGCACCTTTCAATCATATCATCCTGACAATAGATACACCTGGACTATTCAATCAATAGAGCCAAATCCAGGCAAATTAGTTCTTTTTAAATCAAATCTATTACACAAAGTTACGCAAAACCTCACCAATAATTTAAGAATTACACTAGCATATAACTTTAAAGTGTCATAATAATTACAATTGAAGTAATTATAAAAGATTATATAATGGCCAAACTATGCTACAAAAGATAGGATTTCAACCAGGTATTAATAAACAATTAACTCCAACAGGCGCTGAAGGTCAATGGGTTGATTGTGATAATGTTAGATTTAGATATGGTACACCTGAGAAAATAGGTGGTTGGAATCAATTAGGAAACGTTAATGAAAATGAACTTACTGGAGCAGGACGTGGTCTACATCACTATGTTAATAGTTTAGGTAGAAGATACGCAATTATTGGCACAAACAGAATTCTATATGCATACTCTGGTGGTGTATTTTATGACATACATCCTATTAAATCCACAACAACGCTTACAAATGCCTTTAGCACAACTAACGGATCATCAACTGTTACAATAACTTTTTCAACTAGTCATGGTGTAAATCCACAAGATATTATTTTATTAGATAATTTTACTGCAATAACTAACTCTAACTTTAGTGCATCTGATTTTAATGATAAAAAATTCATGGTAACATCTGTTCCTACAACAGATACTTTAACTATTACAATGCCATCAAATGAAACAGGATCAGGCGCAACCACATCAGGCGGTATAAGAGTTCAACATTATTATACTGTTGGATCTGCTGTTCAAGAAAAAGGTTTTGGTTGGGGTTTAGGATCTTATGGTGGTGAAGCATCTTCTGCCGTAACAACAACATTAAACGGAGCATTATTGGATGATACCGCAGGAACAGCTGGATCTGGAACTTCTATTGTTTTAGCTGATGCTACTCAGTTTCCAAGCACAGGCACAAATTTTATTCAAGTAGGAAATGAAGAAATATCTTACACAGGAATTACAGGTGGTACAACTTTAACAGGCATTACAAGAGCAGTAAGAAATTCTACGAGATCTTCACATAGTAGTGGTGCTACAGTTAAAAATAGTTCAGACTATGTTGCTTGGGGTGAAGCAGCTTCAGGTGACTTAGTATTAGAACCAGGTATGTGGTCATTAGATAATTTTGGTGATAAAGCGATTTGTTTAATTCATGATGGTGCTGTTTTTGAGTGGGATTCAGGTTTATCAAATGCAACAGAAACAAGAGCAACAATTATATCAGGTGCACCTACTGCATCAAGACACATGGTAGTATCAACACCAGATAGACACTTAGTATTTTTTGGAACAGAAACAACAATAGGTAATGCAGCAACACAAGATGACATGTTTATTAGATTCTCAGATCAAGAAGATATAAATACGTATACACCAACAGCAACTAATACAGCTGGTACACAAAGACTAGCTGATGGATCACAGATTAGAGGAGCAATCAGAGGTAGAGATGCAATTTATGTTTGGACTGATACAGCGTTGTTTACACAACGTTTTGTGGGTCAACCATTTACATTTGCTTTTTCACAAGTAGGAACTAACTGCGGACTTGCAGGACAGAACGCATGTGTTGAAGTTGATGGTGCTGCTTATTGGATGTCAGAGAATGGATTTTTTAGATACGCTGGTAAGTTAGAATCATTACCGTGTTTAGTAGAAGATTTTGTATTTGATGATATAAATATGGAATCAGGTAATCAAATGATTTCAGCTGGATTAAATAATTTGTTTGGTGAAGTCATGTGGTTTTACCCTCAATCTACGTCCTCTGTTGTCAATAGAATGGTTTGTTATAATTATTTTGATTCTACACCACAAAGACCAGTTTGGACTGTAGGATCTCTTTCGAGAACTATGTGGCAAGACTCGGCCGTATTTACTAAACCACATGCTTTAGAGTATGATGCAAGCACAGATACTTCTTTTGATGTTGTTGGAAATACTGAAGGTAGAACAAGTTACTATGAACATGAAACAGGGACTGATCAAAATAGAAATGGTACAATAACTACCATAACTTCTAATATTTTATCTGGAGATTTTGATATTACTAAAAGAGTAGTGGGTAATCAAATGACNGGAATAGCTGATATTAGAGGAGATGGAGAATTTATAATGAAAATAAGAAGATTTATACCAGATTTTATTTCACAAACAGGAAATACTAGGATAACATTAAACCTAAGAAACTTTCCAAATGACACGGCTGCAAGTTCTGCACTTGGACCATTTGATATAAGTTCGTCTACTCAAAAAGTAGATACACGTGCAAGAGCTAGAGCAATTGCTTTAAAAGTAGAAAATACAGGATCTAGTCAAAGTTGGAAGTTAGGAACTTTTAGACTAGATACACAACCAGACGGGAGACGATAATGTCAATAATGGATATCTATGGAATAAATCGAGACATGGGTCCAGGTGGAATAGATGCGGCTTTACCTGATTTTGATTTATCAATACCTCAAAACGTTCCAGGTTTAACATCTCCAGCGATTAGTTTTAGAGATGCTCCAGTTAATTTTATGATGAGACAGAATAATCCTGCAGTATTTGATCCTATGGTTAATGTTAAAAATTTTGCTCAAAGTTTTCCTAGTAATGTTAGATCTGGAATTACAAAAGGATTTAACTTAGGAAAATCTGCTATTGGTGGATTAGCTGGTTTAGCCATGGGTATACCTGGAATAGGTTTTGCATTAGGTGCATTACAAGAAACACCTGAACAAAGTTTAATGAGAGATTTTTATGGAAGTCAATTTGGATTAGATAATATGGGTCGTATTCAAAGTGGTATTATGGCGGGATATAGTCCTTTTGGTTTAAGTAAATCTATTGATAAAAGAATAGCAAGAATTAAAAAAACTTTAAAGAAAAAGAAATCTCCAGTGCTTACGAAAAGAGTAAAAGATTTAGAAGATTTAAAAGCTAAAGAAGAACAAGCTAAAAGAGACGCTACAAG
>JGI25132J35274_1000345_pt1 | contig 12555 bp, 4 predicted proteins | sample ETNvirenome_6_30_FD_35274 | JGI IMG/M metagenome (IMG submission 35274)
GCTTGGAAAACAAAATTAACATCCTTGTTTTGATGTTGTCCGACGCCGCCTAAGACTTTCGTTCCTCCGACAGAGAAGCGGTATGGTCTGTTATTCTCTCTAATGGATACTTGCTCGATAACAGACAATATTGCGCCTCTAGAGTTATCTACAGCGCTGTTTTCAGTAATTGTAGGATTGTCTCTTTCGGCTTTATTCTTCCACCAAAGATAATTTTTCTTTTGATCTCCATCTTCGGGTGCGTGAACGTACTTCCACTTTTTCACNAAATCCCGTGGTGTCAANCCNACCGTTCTTCTTCTAGGCGCATGAGCAGGATAGAAGCCCGTTCCCTGCGGATCATCATCTGGTGANGAAATAGCTTCTCCGTAATCTACATTTGATGATGCTGTTGCTTCGAAAACCGACTTTTCNCCATCNATGAACGGGAAAACATTTCTGTACTTGCTTCTCTCTAAAGCATGGCTTTCTACAACTGTTCGAACATTGTCGGCAAACTCTGCCGATGCTGGGACAAGNTGTCCCAACATGAACGATAGTGATGAATCAAACCATTTATAGAACTCGTAGAAACGATCAAAATCAATCTCATCGTTTCCNACCTTCTCAAAGAACTTCTGTCTTACAAACTTAAGAGCTTTATATTCATCGCGGTATCTGTTGACTCCCTCGCCAATTAAGTTATTAAAGTCTTTAAGGCTTCCGAATGCATTAATCATCTCTTCGGAAATAACTTTGCTCATGCTCTTTTCGAAAGCAAAGAAGTAGTTTATTGGTCGGGAATCAATCTTGAATTCCTTTTGATCTTGAGCACTTAGGACTTGCACTGTTTCGGACGGCGCAATTGTCTCCAGTTCGTTCAGTCGGGCCGCAACAATAAAGTCCTTTTTGATGGCTGATGTAGATGATGGTTCAAATCCAAATGCTTTTGCAGTTACCTGCTGATTAACTACATCGCCAATCCAACCGAATCTTGTTGAAGCCAAAGTTGCAGATCCTGAAGACTCATCTTCGACCGTAAATTCGCCGGATGCATTTGAGCCCGTGTTCTCACTGAACTCCCAGTTAAATGCCAGCGTATCTAATTTGGATACTTCGCCATACGTCGCATCAGTATCCCATGGGAAAGCATACAAACTTGGGCGTAGCGCGCCATGGTTTTCCGTATCAAGTGCGTGCTCGCGTAGAGCCTTGTCCTCAACGTAATCCAGCCAGAACCTACAAGAGTTAATCTTTACGTCAGAAGTCTGTAAGACTGCTCCAGTGACATTTGTTCTGTGGGCTCCGAGGAAAACTCTTCTAGAGCCGCTTATAAACGAGTCTGGTGGGGAGCTAACTGTTCCAGAAACTGTAAAGGTGTTTACAACTTCGCCGGATCTAACTTCAACACCGCCAAACACAACAGTGTAATTCCCGGTGTCTGCACCATCAACAAAATTGGATAAAGGATAATTTTCTGGCTTTATTCTGACTGATAGGTTCCAAGTGGAATCAGAGTAAAGGTCCTCATAAAGAGATGAGGTTAATTGCGGTACATATCCACCGACTGTTCCGGTAAGCATAAAGTATGCATTATCAGAGTTTAGCTCGTCGCGAATCGAAAGCACTTGGAAGTTCACAGCATCGGTGCTGTTCCAAGTTGTGTCTGTTTGGTCAGCGACAGCGCCGTGAATACCAAATACAGAGGAACTTATAGCATTTGTAAAGAAGTAATTTGCATCCTGAGATTCAAGCGGCTTTGTTGGGAAAGTGACATCCGCCTCCAACGTTATAGCATAGCCGCCTGTGAGTTGTGTCGCTGCGGGGATAACTCCAGTTGAATTTGGATTTACAGACGATGAAAACGAGTACACAACAGCACTCTTGTTGGTCTCGCTGTTAAAGTTAACAAGCTTATCGTTAACAAGAACACTTCTTCTATTCTCACGGAACTCGTACTCAGTGTTCTGAGCATACATATTCAGTTTTATTAACTCATCGTCAATTCCGAATGAACGAATAAGATTTCTAAAAGACTTTTCAGTACCCTTTGACTTGTAAATATAAGTTAAGTTGTTGTAGATATTCTGGTAAATAATGTTCTTAATATCATTTAAGGACTTATCATAAATTATATCTTCACTTCTATCCGCCAACTTTTCCAATATATCAGCGTCAAGAAATATCTCTGGTGACACAAATCCATGCGAATCAAGTTTCTTGTAAGAGTATGGGAATGGTTTATCACTTCCGCTTGGGTACTCAACATTCTTTAGGTTGTTCAATTCAGATGCTTGAATATGTAACGTATCGAAATAGCTGGAAACAATTTGGGTCAGATACTTGGCTTGTTTTTGCCCTTCTGAGTCCTCCTCGGTAATCCAGGCAGGAATTGAGTTGTAGATAGAAGCATTATTATTGACATCATATGCCGAGCCGGAATTCGCCAACCCTGTCCTAAGAGCCACCACATCAGGATGGTTTGACCTAATAATTGGATCCAAAAACTCCTTTGTTGCAGCGTTTGATAGCACAATCGCTGAGCCTGTGTTTCTGGAATTGGAAGTGTAACCAGTCCAAGCGCCATTTGTAATACGTCCGGCATAATCCAAAACGATATTATCTACCGAAGAGGTGCCAGTGATTCCTTCATTGAACTTATAGTAAACACCCAGCTTTGTATTAACATCTTCCTGAGTATCGGTATATGGCTTTGGATCTGTGTTGGTGCCACCACCTACTTGGCTGATAAAGTATCTTCCAACATCCTTGGCGCTTCTTCTAGTTTTCCAGTACCTAAATTCGTCAATAGAGCCCGATAACTTACCGGATCCAGTTGTCGCAGCAGTCCCAGAAGGTGCTGTTTGGATAGCTCCGATATAGGCTCGAAGGGCTCCTGTAACTTCATTAATACCGCTAGATCCCAAAACAGCACTATTATTTACTGTTCCATCAACATAGAAATTAGACTCAATACCTGCAGATGCCGACAATAGCGAAATAGCATAATGATGCCAATTTCCATCTGCTAGAGACGAGGTCGTAAAGGACGCAGCGGCGACTGATTGCTGAAATATACCTGACGTTCCCGATTGTGCTGTAACCAATACGGGGGTAGTGCCGTCTGATGATGCTGATAGCTCAATTGTTAGGCGTCCATACGAGTTTGACCCTGATGCTTCTCCGTTCCAAAGATCAAAAATAACTTCTTTCTCAGTTAGACTAGGAAGAAATTCAGTCTTTTTTAGCCAGAACTCGACCGTTACACCATTGCCCTGCAAATCGTATTTAAGGTTACTTTCTCTATTGGTGGCTGTATCGTAGTAATTGGACCCCGTAAATTGCGTTGAATACGGCGCCATGCCATTTGGATTTGGGTGAGGCCCACCTTCAAGATAGATGTATTCTAATGAAGATGGTAAGCCATATCCATCCGAATCCAGAGAGCCTGTTCCCCAGCCATCTGCGGAAATAATTGCATAGCCGTTTGTTCTAGGGTAGAGGTTGTTGAAAATATAAAGATCGATATAAGTCGATTCATTTTCCCACTTTAGCTTTTCTTTTAGCGACCCATCATAAGGATAAGTCTCATAAACTCTTTCGATTGACTGAACGTAATATTCTTCGGCAGAACCATAACGGGCGAAACTAGACGGATCTGAGAAGTCTACATTTGGAATGTAACGCTTTTCGTGAATGATGTCTTNTTTATGGTAGCCAACCGACTCAACTTCAGCACCAATATCTTTTGATGATTTGTTTGAGAGGGAGCTTACTTTCTTGGCTTTATCGAATAAAGTTTTAAAACTCATACTTTAATTATTCTTCAACTCTAAATTTGAACGTCTGAGGTTGTTCTTGCCAGTCCCCAATGCTGTCGTTGTAATAAGACAATCTTATCTCATACATATAATCAGCCTCTAACAGAGACATATCTAAATCAAAGAAATTTCCTTCCTTATCGTATGATAAATAAGTGCTAAGGTCTGATCCGGTACCGTATGGAATTGCGGCCAAGTTGTCTGTTACGCGATGAATACTAAATGATGCGCTCTCAATAATATCCGTTGGATTATTGGCAGTCGCGACTGTGTAAATCGTTGGAGACCAGTTTCTATCACGAACAAAGAACCTAAACCTTGCTGTATCTTGTCTTGAGTATTTCTTTTTAAGATTCTTGCAAGATGTGATTCTATTGAACGTCGGCGCGCTGTCATAAGTTGGCATTAGCTCTGGGAAGAATGAACCAGTAAAGAACTCTACGCCACCGGAGTGCCATACGTCGTGTATCTCCTGTAAGGGCGTAGAAGCCGCTGTAAGCGCGACTTCGCACGAATAGATGCCAGGACTCACGTAACTTCCTGTAGCGTTTACATCGCCCGTAGAGCCGACGCTACCGCCACCCTGAATAGACAACTTTGAGCCAGTTGGAGANCCGTTGGAACTTGAGTAGAAAGAAACGAGTATACTGCCTGTTCCAACTGCCGGAACATTGCGAAGGCGTCCCTTGATGTAATTGTAAAATTGCAAAGCGTTTAGGTTATCGGCTGCCGGTGCGCGGGAGGATGAGAATTGGAAGTTCTCTCTATCATCCATTGTCCGCGAATCCCAACGAGCCTCAATGACCGGACGCTTAAAGAAGAACTCACTTGAGCGAGCAAAGAATTTCTTTGTGTAATATGACTGGGTTGCTCCCCCTGTATTCTGAATTACAGAGCCAGAATCTGTGCCGAGAGATGATGAAAAATAAGCTTCCTGTGAGGCGGTTAGACGAATACCGAATCCGTAGTTGTTATATTCTCCTCCTGCGGCTCCAGTAATCCAGTTTTCCACAACAGTAGTAACATCGACTTCTAGATTTTCGTAACCCTGTGGAAAACTAACGTTATAGTTGTCTTGAGCTAAGTAATCGCCTCCGACGCTAGACCAAGATGTACTTGAATCGGATTTTATCCAATTAGATTCTCCAAGGTCCTGATATTCATCCATGTCCAGTCCCGCTCCTTCAGTCCAAGAGCGTGAGACGGGAGCAACAATTAAATTAAAATCTTGCGGAAGCGTAAACGGATGTTCTGCGTTGAACATCTTAAGATAAAACGATACCGAGCCAGATGCTGGAATTGTACCTGCAGTTCTATCTGCAGAGATAGAAGACACTGGAAATTGAATTAGAATTCTAGAAAGCTCTTGAGACTGCCCATTAGAGCCTGACTCTTGTCCGTAAATAGAAAATACTTCAAGAGAATCTGCGTAGCCCATGTTGGAGCCGGTTCCCCTTGTTACAAGGTTGGCTTCGTAAGCATTGGTGATTGTATTGTCGGCACTTGCCGTATATCTTAAAATAGCCATTATCTAACTGATCCCTTGATATCGATGTTTGGATACTTTAACTCAAACACAACATTAGGCTGTGCCTCTATCATCCTACCGTCTGATGAAAGCGCAGCATCAAAATCATAGTTAGATTCAGAATAGATTCCACCGGACTTAAGTCCAATATCTACCGACGTCACATCAACTACTCCATTTACTTTTTGAAGTTCACGATATATGTCAGTTATCTTTATTGGCTCACCTATATCTTGTTTCATCGCAAACTTAGATGCCAACCTTTCATTGCAGTTACTGATAACATCAAATCTATTGGCGTTAATATCGGTTAAGATCTCGTAGCTGACATCAAAGTTAACGATTTCAGCATCAAGAATATCAACCGTGTCCGATATCATCTTATATTGAGTAATCCAATTTTTTAAGTTATTCTTGAGAGTTGTGTTAGCTGCAGTTAATTTACCCGAACTATTTTCCGAGATTACATAAATATTAACATTTCTTTTGAACTCATCCGGATCTTTAAGAATTGCAACACGCTTTATCATTCCAAATTTTGCNGGCATTCCATAGCAAATAGCNTGATAATCCTGTGCCGTAACAGCTCTGTTTTGTGTCGCGAAGTAACTAAAGGCTCTTTGGCGGATCTCTTCCGAAGATGGAAGTGAAACGCTTCCAACAAACTGCTCTTCGTTTGTGACTTCTAGAGAGTTAATAACTGAGTTTCTGTTAGTTAAAGACAACGCTCCTTGATTGCCGAACTTAAAGTTAGCCGATGCTATGCCTGTAATGGTATCTACGGCAGCGTTAACGTCTGATGTTGTATTGAAGCGATACTGGACTGTTAGTGTTGTGTTTGATGGCCCAATACCGAACTTATCAGTATCTATTAGCTTTGTTGGGTCGAAATCGGCATCTGTTGTGTAAGTGCGCCCATTAAGATCTAGCACTACTTCGGTGGGATCGACAACAGGGTTTGTCAGCGAATTTGAATCTGACCCATAGCCAAATTGCAGGAACGTCTGATTATTTAGCGTTTCAACCGTAAATCTTCTTGCCACCGGGACAGCCTTTAGTAGATTGGGTACTGTTGCTCTTGTGGTGGTTGTATTTCTAATAGCTTTGTAAATAATGTTCTGCGAAAGGTGGTCAACTTCAAAATACTCGTTGCCGTCCGAATCTGTGACTTTTACAACGTTGGAGACGTTAGAAATTTGCAGAGGCACTCTTCTAAATCTTACGAAATCTCCAATTGAAAACTGCTCATTTCCAACTCTACCAGAGACCGCTATGCCAGTGGCACGAATAACATATGTCAGCGGGGCGCCCGTTGCGGTGTCGGCGGATCCAACAACGGTCTGATTTCCTTGTAGGGAGAAATCTACATCGTCCAGTAGAGTGTAAAATCCACCACCGGTAGACGAAAAAGTCGATCCCGCCTGGAGGACCGGGATTAAGGTAGGGTCGGGACCGAGCCCCAAAGATGAAGCAGGAACTTCAACGAAAAACGTTAGTCGTCCGTATGACGAAGGGCTTGTTTGCAGTTTGTACCCTAGCTGTCTTGCTAATTTAACAACGTTGTTGTATTCAACTGCGCTGTCCAAGAACGTCTCGTTCATTTGGTAATCTAAATAAAATGATAGAATATCACCAACATACGAAACCGTATCTAACATCAACGAACCAAAGGATGCTCTATTAAAATCCTTATAGGTGTTGGGGTAATACCGTTTTGCGAAGTCTTCTAAATCTCTACGAATTGATTCAAAATCACGACTTGTATAATTTATTGCTACGTTTTTCTTGGACATCTATTGAACTACCTCTTGTAATTAGTTTATGTTGTTATTAACCTCTACGTTTAAAGTAGCGTTTGTTCTAAGTGGAATAATGTTAAAATGTATTGAAACAGATAAACTATTTGGAAATAGATCTGGATTGTCTTCCGGAACAGAGAAATCTATCCTTTCTATTCCGATATAAGGCAAATATCTTTGAGTCTGCTTTCTTATCTGGCTGTCAATTTCTGCATACGTTGACGGGGTGTTCTGTTCAAACAAGTACNTCTTTAAGCCGACACCAAACTGCGTGTCCATCATTCTCTCTCCCGGATTGGTTAGAATGAGCATTTTTAAATTTTGTGTTGCTAAAGTTCTAAAGTCTGTAATCAACCCATACGGGCCATATACATCGTCAAATACTAACGGTAATCGTGGAGCCAATCCAGAAGCCATGTGTGCTACCCTCCTCCTTAAATAGTTGATTTATTTATTTTAGCACTCCTCTGGTGGGGGAGGCTCGGTTGCATCAACATCTTCTTCCGATAGTTCCTCATCTATCTTGATTTTTAGAAGCTCGATCAACAGATACAGAATTCCCAAGGGAGACGGAGGAGCCATAAACATGCCAGCGACTGTTCCCTTAAAATCCACTCCATCAAGAGTGATTCTAGGTCCGAATAGAGGCTGCCCAGATGACCCCCCATTCGCTGCCGCAGTCGATGCCGGTCCGGCAAAGGGACCCGTGGGCGGCGAGGCTGCACTGGCTGCTTCATTAGTTATGCTGTAAATGCAGAACATAAGAGCCAATATATCTTCACCCGTGATGCCTGCTAATGGATTGGGCGCTTCGGAGTCGGAGGGAGCGGCGGCATCAAGCCCAGTCTGTATGGCTTGCGAAACCGCTATGAAAGCTTGTCCTGTAACATCCTTAACAATCTTTGAAATTGCAATGTGCGGATCGATCAACTCTACCAAACCCTTAAGAATTTGAATTGGTGTTTCTCTTAAGAACTTTAAGAAAATCTCTCTTGCGAGGGAGCCCATATCCTGCTGTCCATTATTTGCCAAAGTATTTTGGAAATTATTATTTGGCGTATCTGGAAGTGGAGGTCTTGTTGAGGCATCAGTCATATTCATAAAGTTTATGATTGCCCTCTTTGTACCACTAAAAGCATCTGTAATGTCGGAGAAGAACAACTCTGTTAAATAAAAGTTGTGTAATATAGGACCAAGGATAATCGCATCTTGATTGAATACTTGGTTCTTAAAAATTTGATACTGCGGATTCTGTTTGATTAAAGCAAGGTTTTCCTGTCTTGTATTGTTGGGGTCTGTCGGGATAGAAAACAAGATTACACCGTTGTTAGTGGCAATATCTATAATCTGCTCATAAAATTCTAAATTGATTTGATTCCCACGCAATACAAAAGCCACAGTCTGAAAACCAAAATCCAACGAGGGTGGGTATACCTCTTGAACCATTTCGGTGCCGGCTGGAATTGGGAGGTCAACAAATGGCATAACTTCGCCCAAATACACATCGTCAAATAATTTGTTTTCGCCCTTTGGATCAATAATGTTGTTTATTGCGCCCAAGGTACTTCTTTGTCCATTATCCCAAGTGTAATATAGCCTTTCCTCAACCAAGAAGCGAATAAGAGCACTTTCATCATTTAAAGGAAAATTAGCTGCCGTTCCGTCGTCATTTAGTTCAAATCCTTGAGGAATTTGGAAAGGAGGATAAGCGTGGGCAATTCCCCCATTATTGATGGTTGACTCTCTGCGAGATACTCTATCGAAGTAATTAAAGAGTTCACGCTCTAGGATTGAATTCCCATCAGATTTAATTTCATTAAATGATGCCACTAGTCGGTTGACCATGTACTCTCTCATAACAGGTAGATCGAGTAGGGATTCCATCTTGAATGCTGAGAATACAACAATATTCTTAATCACAAACTCATCTATTATTGACTGGATTAGCATTAAGATTAATCCATAATAAAGAGTATTTCTAGTTTTGTCTTTGGCTGATCCATCGTCGTAACAAGCGGCTGCAGCAAACTCTTTCTTCATTTGATCTAAAATGCCCTCTGCATCGAACAAATCTCCAACGTTAGAAGGGTCGCACAAATCATTATTTTTAAAGAATTTTAGATTATTTACCTTAAAAGCACTAAAAGCACCATTATCTAAAATGTAATTGTAAAGCTTTCTATACAATGAGCCATACACCGAAGTGTATCTTTCTCCTACCACTTCTTGAATAAAAGATGAGTCGCCTAACGACTCGTTCTCTGCTATAGAGATGGGCTCTACAAAGCGATAAATATATGGATTTAATTGTAAATCTTGGTAAGCCTCACTAATAGGAAGTTGTGAGTTTTCAGGCGGAACTAAGTTGCTAAGTTCACCAGCTAAAGATGCATCCACACTCTGTAGGTTATAGGAAAGATTTATAAAGCTATCTACGTTTTGAGACCATTCTGGATATTGAACAGAAAATTGCTGATTTCCAGAGAACACAAAATTTAAAGTTAATTGCTCGGTGGCAAAGCTACTGTAGCTAGTTTGATAAATTGCACCTTGCGGGGGACTCCCAGTAACATAAGAAACAATCGAATTTGAGTTGGAAGAGACATAACTAAGAGGTTGCACTGCAGCCGCGAACTGATTTCGAAATGCTTCAGGGAACACATATTTCGTGTGAGCGGGTCCAGAACCGCTTGTTTGGTCTTGAATGGAAGTGATTTTGTCGTTCACTTCTTCAATAACCCCAGGTACCTCGGATAGCCCGCTTTTGATAGCGTCAATGACGATTCCAACATTGTCAACAACTGTTTGTATTTTTGCGCTATCGATATCTTGACATACGCCATTTTGGGCAGCTACAACTACTTCACCAGTTATGGTGTCAAAAAATTCAAACATACCGGTAATAAAGTCTAGAACTGCTGGATCCATAGAGGCAGTTGGAGGCTGAATTCCGCAGGCGCCGAACGCCCCAGAAACATCTGGATTTATATCATTCGACACTGTCGGTTCTAATAACGATGTTCGGGCTGCCTCAAGTGATCCAGCCATGTAAGTCTTAGTTGTATCTAAGATGTTGTTGAACAAATTAGGCAAGATTGTTTTTGCGATAGGGTTTTCAAGATAATTTGGTGAATCAGGGCACAAAAACTCAATCGGTGGAGCTTCTAGTTGAATTCCATTTTCTGCAATGTTTATCAATTCTTCTAGCGCCGGCGTGCTTTGGAAAAAGTCCTCATCTAAACAAATGTTGCAATTTTCTACAACTTGCAGCACATTATTGTTAATAATCTCGTTACAAAAGCTAACTGTATCAACGTACTGAGACATTCTAGAGAAGTAGCTGTTTATTTTACCTATGGTATTTATTCCGTCTCTTATCTCTTGCAGGGGATAAGTTGAGTTGTATCGCAGAATATTATTATATGTCTCTTCTTCGACCTCTGTCTGGGAATTCAATAACCTGCAGACTTCAATTGGATCCAATATGCTCGACACATCGGAAAAGTAATTGTATACTTGATTTAGCACTAGCCCTTCGCCGGCGAACTCAGCTTGTAGTAATTCTTCTAAATTCGGGAAACTAGCACTTGCTCTTTGGTTTTCCTGTCTAAGTCTATCCCCGACGTCGATAACACCTTTATCACCCCTTAATATTGCATTACAGTTTAGTCTTATTAACTCTGCCAGAGATTTAATAACCTCAAAAGCCGCATTTGCAATAGCGCCTAGAATAATATCTGCTATTTGTTTACCAATTGGAGGATCTCCGGTCACCGAGAACGGAAGTCCAATCTGAAGTTGCTCTCCTAAGTTCGGCCTTTTTATGTCTATATCCTTTGAGGGAGGTGTAGGCTCAGTCTTCAAAGACAGGGCGCTTTCCACAATTGAATTTCTTACAGATTGCGTAATCCTTGAAGCAGTCGCTCCCAGACCTAGTGTTAAGCAAATAACAGCCTCTTTTGCCAAAGCTTGAATACCAAATTGATTTAAAATTTGATTTAATATTTTTTGTTCTTTTGTTTTATTCGGACCTGCAAGAGGAATGTTGAAATTTAATACTGCATCAATATTATCAAGTATTTGGATACCAGCATTTAACTTCTTAGCTTTTTCCGCTTGTAAGATATTTTTCTTTACTTCTTCGCTTTCGGCAGCCTCTAGTTCGCTTAATAAGTCTTCACTGGTTTTGATTGTATTGAATGTGTTTTCGAGCTGCTGAATGTTCGATACATCGATAAGATCATCAGACGATCTATTACCAAAAATATTATTTCCGGGTGTTAAAGAGCCGGGGATATCACCAATCTGCGGTTTCGTAAATGACCCCTCTACCCCTAGGGTATCAAAAAAATCAGTTATTGATTGCTGCTGAGTTAGGTTAGAGCGCATCTCGGAGGACCGGATTAACTCTCTATAATTCTCAATTGTTTTTAAAGCTATAGGGTCATTAAAAACAGGATTGTATTTTAAGTTTGTAAATAGACCTATTTTAGCTGTCTTTATTTCGCCCTGCGTTACATTCAAAACAAAGTACTCAATACTTACAATGTTCGAACTACTATCAAAATATATCGTAACATAGTCGGAATCAAATAGATTACTTTGTTGATGCTTGAAGTCTATACTGCTGTACACTATGTCTAGTAGTTTATTCACAATTCTATTAGTAGTGAAGCCTAAAGTGTTGGTATCAATCGAAAGTGGGACTATCCCCTTGAATGTCGATAAAGCAGTGGTAAAATCGCTAATTGAATTTGTTAACTTATCCATAGCACTTGGGTAATTAACGAATTCAAAGCTTGTAGCGTTACTAGACTCTCCGACAGACCTTTCATTATTAAAAATTACAAGAGCCTCTTGGAAGTCAGGAAGCTTATCTTCTTGTATATATTGCTCTTTTACGTCGTATATTGTTTGATTGTTCGGTAGAGCTAACTTGTAAGTTTTAACATTTGGTGATTTGTCGCTATTAAAATAAAGCGATTCTTCTATAAGCAACCTCAGATCTTCATAATATTGTTTGTAGTCAGCATAACTTGGGTCATCTATATTCCCAAGCAGCGGATAATACTCTGGAAAATAGTGCTCGATAAAATGATCATTAGCTTTTTCTTTATATGCAGCCTCCGAGGAGGGTCCGCTTGATGATTCTTGGTTTATGACCGGCTCTTCTTCCATACCGGGGACTGCAGGGGATGGTCCGGTACCCAAAACAACGTTCACATAGAACTCTAGTTTTTGATTTACTTTGTGAACAAAAGGTATACCGGGTAAGCCTTTTTTAATCTGATTTTCTAACGAAATTGCTGATATTTGTGGGATGGCCATTTTTTAATTTGTCCTATTGTATAAACTTAAAATATACTTGTCGCCAGGGGCGCCATCATTTTCTAGATAATCATTCACAAGAGCAACATTACCTAAAGGT
>JGI25132J35274_1000348_pt1 | contig 12520 bp, 8 predicted proteins | sample ETNvirenome_6_30_FD_35274 | JGI IMG/M metagenome (IMG submission 35274)
GAACTCTGATCGTTTGCTAAAGGTACTGTAAATTTTGATAAAGTTGATATTGCCATCTGTTTCTCCTATTTATTCCAAAATTAGTTCCCTAATTGTGCAATTTCTCCTGTGTTTTTGATTCTTAATGGTATGTAAATGAATTCAACTGATTTAACTGGCTCAATTGCAATATCCACATACAATTCGTTTCTGTCAATCCTTGTAGGTGTATTGTTTGTGTCATCACAAACTACTAGGAAGTCGAACAACGCTCTTTGACCAACAAGTTCTAACAAGAATGACTCAACTGCTTGTTTGATCTCATTTCTTGTAAGTTCATCATTTGGTTCAAAAATGAACGGTTTAGCAATGGCATCTAATTGTGTTCTTAGATACACTGCCAATCTTGAAACATTTATTCTATCCAACGCGGAACTTGCCGAAGTTTTGGTTAAGTTACCAAAGTTTACGATACCTGCTCCTGAGAAGAATGTTATTGGGTTTACTTGTACTTCATGCATTGAATCTCTAACCGCTTCAGTTACAGATATTGTTTCGAACTCACCAGTGCTTGTATCAATGTAACCAACTGATGTCGCATTGTCAACAACACCTCTTCTTGTTCCTGATGGTGCAAACCATGGGAAAGCGATGTTATCGTTGTTTGCTAAAGTTCTCATCATCATGTGTGATGGTGGAACAACAATAGTTTTTCCTGCGTTGTCTGTCGTTTGTCCTGAAGGGTAAAACACTCCTAGGTAATCACTTGAACTTACAAGACCGTCTTCACCGTTGTCACTTGCTCCTGCTGAGTTGTTTGCCCAGTTTTGTATGCTAGTTGATGTGCCTTCTAATCTGAAAGGTGTGTCACCTACAACAAATGCAGTGTTGTTTCTGTCTGTGTTCAAGTTGATCATGTTTTGTATCAGTTCAGGGTAACCAGGTACAGCAATCACGTTGTAACCTCTTTGGTCTTCTCTGATTGCTTGGTTAGTGTCTATTTCTGATTTTAACTGTTCAACGATCACTTTTCTCTGTGCTTTTCTTCCAAAAGATCCAGAGCCGTCTGCATTGTTACTTGATTTAGTAACCCATCTGTCTGGATAGTAACCAGAAACAAGTTCATTAGATTGTCTAATGTTACCTAAACCAGTTGATCCACTTCCTGGATATTTTGTAGATGTGATGTGATTGTTTTTGTATTCTTTTACGTTGTAACCAGATCTCCTTGTGTTCCAAAGCAATATACCCTGTGGGTAGTTTGCTGGATCTGGAGCATCTGGGTCTAAGAAACCATCACTCAACAAGTCTTTGATGCTACTCATTGGACCAGCAGTACCTTCTTCTTTTTGGTCTAACCTGTCCGTTGTAGTTTGCATCCTTGCGTCTGCGAATACAATACCATCCTCTGTAGTTTGGTCTGTCTTGTCAACAAGTTCCCAAGCCGCACCCGATGTTGTAACTGCAACCTGGTTCGCTGTGTTTGTAGAACTTAAAGTCGCCGCAGTGTTGTATTTGTAAAGTTTTGGATAATTCTCAAGATCACTTGTGTCAATCCATAAGTCGTTTGTTACAAGTGCTGTACCATCTGACTGTGTAGTTGGTGCTGTTGCACTGAACTGTGGACCATTTGGATCGGTAGTTGAGTATGCTGTAGCATATCCAACCCAAGTTGTACCATTGTGTGCCAGAATGTCTGCTTCGTCGGTTGCAGTAGCATACCATAAAGTACCATCTGCTGGCTCGCTTGTTGGAGCATTTAGTGAAGCAGTGTAACTCAATCTCTTGAAGTTCGAAGCCACGACAGCATTGTTGGCTGATGAGTCTAATGATTCTCCTGTCGGGGCGTCATATAAATTATCAATCAATGTTGTGCTGTTTGCTGTGTATGATCCATAACTGTGTGCAGTTGTTGTGCTGAAACCTGCATCTGCTAATGGAGTACCTGATGTGTCCACCATTCTGAACTCACCACCCAGTTTGTGTTTAATGCTGATTGCACCTTTGAATTCACCTGAACTGATCACTGATGCTTCTAGGTTTGTGAAATTCGCAGTTGAGAATGCAGTCACAAAGTCATCTGCGTCACCTAGTGTAGAACCGTCTCCCGAAATCATTGTTACTGTCTTCGCAGTGTCTAATGCTTCTTGGTTCTTCAGTGATTCTTGAACTGAGAATGTCTCACCTGCTGTGAAACTTGGGAAAGTGGTTTTAGAATTGATAATTGTTTCACCACCTTCGTATCTGAATATTTGGAAGTCACCCACGTTTGGAGTTGTGTCTACTCCTGCCAAACTGTCAGCACCCATGCTTTCTTCAGTAATGTTGAATTGTGTGTAAAGTGTTCCAGTAGCAATTGAAGTACCACCGTTTGCCGCGTCTAAGTTGTAGATCGCTTGATGGTTTGTGGCATACAATGGTGCCGCCACTGTTGAGAAACTTGCACTTGCTGAACTGTAGATCTTAGCAATGATGTTTGCACCAGAATTTGCAGAAGTTGTCTTGAACCAAACAGAACCATTTGGTCTGTCTTCGTCTGCTGTCTTCCAAGTTGGTCTGTCAGTGTGTTTCGCTTGTAGGAACTTAGGTCCGTTTTTAAGACCGGCTGTGATTCCTAAACTTGCTAATAAACCAGTGCTCTCTTCAAATCTGATTGTATTTGCACCACCTGTTGAGTCACCTGCGTTTCTACCATTGTGGAAGATTTCTAGGTTACCTGTCACACTGTTGACACTTGCTGAAACGTTAGTAACGTTAGAGCCAATCGCTGTGGCAACGTTCGCCAATGATGTGCCTGATACTGTGATCTCAACACCGTTCAATACCATTTTGTGTCCACTAGTAACTGTAGTGCCAGAAGCAACTGTTTCTATAGGTAAAGATGTGCTCCAGTTTGATGAACCAAGCACCACCCACTCATTACTTGCTGTCTTCTTGTAGATCTTGTTTGAAACNTGTGTTGTGTTGATAGCATAATCGCCAATTGATCCAATGTTCTGTTTTGGAGCGCCTGTCGAAGCCGATCCTACCAGGTCAGAAGTTGATGTTATCAATATTGGTGTTTGTGCTGTGAATTTTTGATCTGTTTTCGACCACTCAAATATGCCGTAACTGCTTGATGCAAGGTCAAACCAGTACGTGCCATCTGTTGGTGCCGCTGTCGGTGCCGAAGCACTTCCAACTAATTCAGATGTGTTTACATTCGCTCTAAGGACAAACGCTCTGTTGGCAATGCCTAAAAATGAGTAAGCCGCTTGTAGTCCATATTCATTTAATTCATAACCATTCAATGCATTTCCTGATGCGTCTGTGTAGAATTTTGGATCTCCAAAAGTCTCTGTTAATTCTCTTTGGGATGAAATCAAGTAAGCAGTGTTGGCGTTAGCAGTTGTTGTACCTGCCGCTGTGCCGTCTCCTGCACCGTTGTTCTTGTCCTGTGCTGATGCTACTATGAATAGTGGTGTTGTACCCGCATCTGATGGTACGTAGAAACTTTCGTTTATTACAGAAACTTCTACTCCTGGTGATGTTAATGCCATTTTTCGTATTCTCCTTGCAAGTTACGTATATACTAGAGTTATTTATTCAATCATATGGTTTTTACGACATAATTTACCATTTTATTGGCACCTATATAGGGCACGTAAATACAACTATGCTATACAAAGATAGACCATTGTGTAAGGAATGTAAATCAAAGCCAAGGGCATATGCCTACAAGCGTTATGGCAAGATTTATTGGCGAAGTTTCTGCGACACTTGTATTCGTAAGAGTGCAGGAAAAAAAGTAGGCGGCGTCACGGTCCTGCAACGATCAGGCTACAAGATCAAAAAGAAATGCGAGCTCTGTGGGTTCAAAGCACAGGAAAAATCACAATTGGATGTGTTATTTGTGGATGGCAATTTAAGGAACACGTCGACAAGCAATCTAAAAACTGTTTGCGCCAATTGCCAGAGGTTGCAAGGGATCAGACGACTTGGATGGAGAATGGGTGATCTTGTTGTTGATGATTAAGTCATCTATTTTTTCATATAATTCATGTTTGTCACCGTTGTTTTCTATGACGAAATCAAACTCCTCTTTTGCCCATGCATATTCAGAAGAATGTATGCCTGTTGGTTCTATGTTGCCCTCAACGTAATTCACAAACCACTCTGGATCCTGCCCTCGCTTGACACGAATGATTTTGCCACCATGTGCTCTGATCTGTTTAACCTCGTTTGGAAACCTAGTGTCTGCGATCACTGTGTTTTGACCTTTGTATCTCCCCATGCAACTGTCTACCCATATTGCATCGTACATTTGGCCACGCATCACTTCTGTGCCAAAATACTGCAACACCCATCTTGGAGTCACAGGCTTTCCAAATTTCTCACTCCAGAATTTGTCTGGCTGTTCTCTCCAGTGCCGGCTTGATTCAGTATCGCCTTCCAGCATACTCCTATCCCAATTGAACATAGATGCCACAGCGTCCTTCAAACTTTTTGCAAAACTGTCTTTTTGGTAACCGTGTTTCTCTACGAGCCTATCTGAAACTGTTCCTTTGCCAGAACTTATCAAACCTACTATACCAATTAACATAGTAATATTATACTACTTTTTTAAACGTATTTCAATCTCTTTGATTATTTCTTTTACAGATTTGAGAATGGTTTTTCTCAGACTTTTCTTCTTTTGTTTCAGTGCAACTATGCTGAGGTTTTCTAACTCCTGCACAAGCATCTCTAATTCATCTAGCGTTAGATCAGAATAATTTTTGTATTTGGAGTTTTTCATGGCTAGTATTTAAAATGATATTGTTTGGTATTAACCAATAACAAAACTGTGAGGTGTTCCGCCTTCGGAGTAGTTGCCGATCTCGGTTTCCAGTCTTTCCATTTCGGCCTGACCTTCGTTTTTCAACGCATCTCCGTTCAACGAAGTGCCACCCTGTGGACCAGCGATTGTGTTGAATTTTCCTCTTGCCTCTCCAAGCATTACTTTCGAAACTGCCAGTGTGTAATCCCTTATCCACGGTTTAGAATATATGTCTTTGAACAGAGTGATGTCTGGCCTAAAGTTGTCTGTGTGCATCAAAACCGTCTCGTTGTCTGCCCTCGGTTTCTGTGTGATTGTCAATTTTTTTGTTGCAACATCAAAATGGAATTGTATGAAACTACCAAATAGTTTACCAACAAGTTCTTGATAACTGGCAAAAGCATAGTAAGTTGCAAGTCCGCCAGTTGCTCCTGCTCTTAGAAGATATGTGTTAGTGTATGCCAAGTTGAAAGGTTCAAACAAAGTACCACCTTCGCCGCCCTCTGTTCTTGAACCCACTGTCCGTCTGTTTAGATTCCTGACATTAATGATTTCATCTGGCAAGATGTATGTGTTTTGATCTTTCTTTAATTCTAAAAACGCATAGGATTCTTCGACAGCATTGGACGATCTCTGTCTAAATTTATTGATTGCTCTTTCTAGTGCCGTTTGATAGTGTTTTGGGTCTAATTCAACGTCAATCATCCCCTCACCTAGATTATTTTTTACGTAATCGAATATCTCTTGCTGACCTGTTTGTAGTTCTGACATACTCATATTTATNGCCTTTGGCTAGGCAATAAATATGTGTGATATGCCAAGATTATCCATTTTTAAGCCTGAAAAAGGTAATGACTATAAATTCTTCGATCGCAACATAAAGGAGATGTTCACGGTTGGAGGCACAGATCTGCACCTACACAAATACCTTGGTCCATACGATCAAGGCGATCAGCAAAAAGATGGAGACGCATCTCCAACCCAACCCAACTACGCAGGAAGCGAAGTTAATGAGACAACCATACAAGATTTACTTTTCTTAGAAAACAGAGACAGGAAATATTCGCCTGATGTATACACTGTGCGAGGCATCTACAATGTGCAAGACGCAGACTTCAACCTATCACAGTTTGGAATGTTTCTACAAAATGACACACTGTTTTTGACAGTGCATCTCAACGACATAGTAGAAAGGATTGGAAGAAAGCCAATGGCCGGTGATGTGTTGGAATTTCCACACTTGAAAGATGATTTCTCACTAGATGAAAGCATACCAATTGCTCTGAAAAGATATTATGTAATCGAGGACGTGAACAGGGCCGCAGAAGGTTTCTCTCAGACATGGTGGCCACATTTACTAAGGTTGAAACTAAAAACTCTAGTGGACTCACAGGAATTCAGAGATATTTTGGGTGATGCAACAACAACTGGTTCAGTAGCAAATTACATGAGCACTTTCAACAGAGAAAAATCAATAAACGATCAAATAGTTGCACAAGCAGAATCAGATGCTCCTAAGTCAGGGTTCAACTACAAACAATATTATGTCGCTCCAATCGATGAAAGGGGTAATATTAGAACTGACAATGTCAACACAGAAGAACAAAGGGCAAGTAGTGACGCAACTGTAAATGCAACAATAGATACACCTGCAAGTTCACATTATGGTTTCTACCTTGATGGTGATGGCGTTGCTCCTAACGGAAATCCTGCTGGATTCGGAATTTCTTTTCCAACCACGGGTGTGGATCAAGGAGATTACTTTTTAAGGACAGATTTCCTACCGAACAGACTGTTTAGATACGACGGAAACAGATGGGTCAAAATTGAGGACTCGGTAAGAATTACAACAACTAATAATGATTCTAGGGCGACCTACAAGACAGGTTTTGTTAATAATACATCAGAGGCTACTATAAATGGATTAACTACAAAACAAAGACAGTCACTTTCCGAAGCACTCAAACCAAAGGCTGACAATTAATGTTACATTTTTACGAAGGACAGGTTAGGAAATTTTTAACTCAATTCATAAGAATATTGAGTAATTTTTCTGTTGAAACAGGAAAAGCAAAAGATGGTTCAATAAGCCTTAGAGCAGTGCCGGTCGTGTACGGAGATCCAACTAGACAAGTGGCAAACATAATTAGGAATAATAGTGAAAACGCTATGAATTACGCACCTAAAATTGCTTGTTATGTAAGAGAATTGAATTATGATAGGGAAAGAATGCAGAATCCTTATCACATAGAAAAACAGCATTTACGAGAAAGAGATGTAGATTCAGATGGCAATTATACTAATCAGTTGGGTGCTGGTTACACAGTAGAAAAAGTCATGCCATCACCCTTCAGATTAGAAGTAACTGCGGATATATTCTCGTCCAACACCGATCAAAAACTACAAATACTTGAACAAATATTATATCTTTTCAATCCAGATTTTGAAATACAAAAGACTGACAATTACATTGACTGGACAAGTTTGAGTTATGTCGAGTTGACCGGTATAACTTTCAGTTCTAGGACCATCCCGGTAGGAGCAGATTCAGAAATTGATGTTGCATCAATGACATTCAGTATGCCAATATGGTTATCTCCGCCAGTCAAAGTTAAAAAATTAGGCGTGGTGCAAAAAATAATCATGAGCATTTATGATGACGATGGTGGTATTGCAAAAGGTTTGATAGATGGAGAACTGGCTTCGAGAAGTTTTATTACACCAAACAATTATGCTTTGTTAGTTACAGGAAATCAGTTGAGACTNTTAGGAAGCACAGGCACAAGTGTAACAAGTGGAGGTGACGGATTTGCCACAGGCGCCAGAGATCCTGGATTAGCAGATCCTTTCGAGACGTTTGGACCTGCAATCAATTGGAAAGTATTGTTAGACCAGTATGGAAAAGTAACAAACGGAACATCACAGATAAGACTTACTCAAGAAAACGGTAATGAAGTGGTTGGAACAATAGCCACAACTACTCTTGATGACACCATTCTTCTCTACACCATAGACGATGACACAATACCCGCAAACACTTTGACAGCGGTGAGTAAGATAATCAATCCGCAGACTTTCGATCCAGGTGACACACCAGTCAATGGAACTAGATATCTTATAACAGAAGATATTGGTAAACTCAGAACCGATGAAAGATCTGCAGACGACACAGATGAAGTTGCATCAGACACTGATAACACAGCAGACAAAGGTTGGTTCTTCAGTCAAAAATGGAGGCACAGACCTGCCAGCAAGAACGATATAATACAATACGATTCGATCAACGATGAATGGGACGTGGTTTGGGACGCAAGTGATCCTGATTCAACCTTAGCCTACGTTACTAACCTTAACACCGGTATACAGTACAAGTTCAATAACGGTGTTTGGGTCAAGAGTTACGAAGGAATATATCGACAAGGAAACTGGAGCATAGTATTAGATGGTGGATACACCACAGGATATGATNNAAGTACAGACGCAACTACCCCTTGATAATCTAGCGTTTTGCTGTTATAATATAGCATGAAAGAAAACATTATTTGCTCTGGAGCACTTTTTTATTCTACAAGTACAAAGAGATTCCTATTTCTGCAAAGAACAGACAAAAAAACAGCGGGCACATGGGGACTAGTTGGTGGTAAGTCTAAATTTCTCGAAAGTGCGTTTGAAGGTCTCAAACGTGAGATCCAAGAAGAAGTTGGCAATACAACTAAATTTAAAAAAGTTATTCCATTAGAAATGTTTACATCAAACGATCAAAAATTTTATTTTCACACATATGTTATTGTAATTGACAATGAATTTATTCCTGTACTGAACGAGGAGCACTCTGGATATTGTTGGACTGCTTTTGAATGTTGGCCAAAAAATCTACATGTGGGACTTAAAAACACCCTCAACAACAAATCTATAAAAGGCAAACTTCAAACAATCTTGGATCTTATCACCTAAAAAAAAGGCGGCCCGAAAGCCGCCTTTTAATTCTACTAAAAAGTATTAATATTTATTAGTTGTTAGATCTCACTGCACAGTTTATTAATTTAACACCTGCGTCAGTAGAAGTTTCTAATGCTCTACCAATGACATTAAAAGGAGAGATTGACTCACCTTGCACCACTGCTCTAGCACAACCTTTTGTTGATGATGTGACTAATCTTTGACCTTTAGTCACTACACCTATAACCCTGACTGGTGTTCTACCTGTCATCGCTACGAAAGGGTGTGTTTCATCAGGACCTGCACCGTAGTTCATCATGTATGCTGGTTTGTGAGAAATAACACCAAACACATCCTCAGACATTTCTGAAGTGATTTCCGTGATCTCTGCTGAACCGCCTACCATAACTACCGAGCCTGTTTCCATAGGAGCGTCTGCTTCGAAACGCTCCGCCACGTCCGCGTACTGTGCCGCTGACGCCGTGGATGCAATTACATTGGTTGATGGATTGTATTTCAAGCCAGTGTCTGTTTCAATGCCCTGTGTTCCAGATGCACCATCTACTAGACAGATAAAGATATCTTCGTTGGCTGTGTTGTTCGCGGTAACTGTCACGTTAGTGGCTTCAGTGGCAGTATCAGCGTTTCCTGTTACGTCACCTGTCACATTACCTTCTATGTTCGCAATTAAAGTACCTGTCGTTACTGTGATACCACCTGACTTGTCACCTGCTGTTGCAGATGTAGTACCAACCTTGAACTTGTCCGCAGATTCGTCCCAAATGATCGCCGCGTTGTCGCCTGTTGAACCCCTCTCAAAGATAAACCCAATGTCGTTACTTGATGATGATATACCTGAGTTAAGTTCCATTAAGTTATCTGATACAGTTGTGTTGGTAGTGTTAACTGTTGTAGTTGAACCGTTAACTGTCAAATCACCTGTCAATGTAAGGTTACCACCAATTGTTGCGTTGTTGGTTATTGCCGTGTTACCTGTTGCTGTAAGATTCAACACACCTGTTGATGTTATAGTCAAGTCAGTTCCGTCAGACTCGATCTTCTCACCACCTGTACCATATGCAATTCCCACGTCATTTGGAATCTCTACGTCTGATGTGGCTGTAAGTTTGATCTTTGCTCCAGAATTGATTGTCAAGTCTGTGTCGTTTGACTCGATCTTTTCAGATCCATTTGCGTCAAATACCAAACCTACGTTTTGTGGAATGTGTACATCTGATGTTGCTGAAAGGTTAATTTTTGCACCGCCACTTATGGTCAAATCTGTGTCGTTTGATTCGATCTTCTCTGATCCGTTGGCGTCAAATACNAAACCTACGTTTTGTGGAATATGTACATCTGAAGTTGCCGATAAATTAATTTTGGCACCTGATGTAACTGTAAGATCTGTGTCATCTCCCTCGATCTTCTCACCAGATCCAAATACTAGTCCTACACTTGTTGGTAACACAACATCTGCTGTTGCTGTAAGATTGATGTTGTTACCTGAAATTGTTAAGTCAGTTCCATCACCTTCGATTTTCTCACCGTCGTTACCAAATGTTACACCAATGTCTTGTGGTATGTTGATGTCTCCGTTGGCTCCAACTGAAAAGGACAAGTCAGTACCATCTGACTCGATTTTTTCTGTGCCGGCAGTGTCAAATACAAGACCAACTCCTTGTGGAATGTGTACATCTGACGTTGCTGTAAGGTTTATCTTGGCACCTGAGTTGATTGTCAAGTCTGTGTCGTTTGACTCGATCTTTTCAGATCCATTTGCGTCAAATACCAAACCTACGTTTTGTGGAATGTGTACATCTGACGTTGCTGTCAAATTTAGTTTGGCACTTGAAGCAATGGTTAAGTCTGTGCCATCACCCTCGATTTTTTCTCCATCATTACCAAACGTTACTCCTATGTTGGCCGGGACGTTGACGTCAGCACCTGCTGTAAGGTTGATGTCTCCAGTTCCTGCCGCATCTAGTGTTATGTCAGCATTTGATCCATTTGACACAACATCGTTTACTGTGATCTGTGTTGCTGTGATCGTACCGTTGAGTGTTGGTGAATTGATGATCGGACTAGTAAGTGTTTTGTTGGTCATTGTTTGCGTACCAGAGTCGGAGTACGCCTTAGTTACTACGTCACCGTCTGCTGAGGGTGCCGAAGTTGCAAGACCTGTAATTTTATTAGTTGATGCATCGATCGTTACATCACCTATTTCTATACCGTTATTGACTCTAAAGTTTCGTGTTGTCATGGTTCCATATCTCCCGCATGAATGTTATTATTGCTGTATTTATGTTATTATGGGTGTTATTCTGCTAGACAGTTAATTCTATAGGCGTTTACAGTGGTAGACCCACCCGATGTTGATGCTATCTTTAATTCGAGGCTGTTGTCAGCATCAGACTTGAACGCCGCAGTGAATACTAATTGGTCGGTTGCCTTTGTTGACACAAAAGGACCTTCCGACACAGATGCCTCTCCAGGTGCTCCAGCACAGTAGACCTCCTGCACACTGTACGCACCCTCTGTTGCGTTGCCGCCTACCACAAAGTACACTGCCGCTGTGGCATCGTCTAAATCAAAATCATCAAACGCCGTGGCACTTGAGCTCACTGTCGTGGCACCAATTATCTTCTGGTTACCGTTGGATGTTGCGGTCATCGAATCTGATAATAGAATTTTGTGTATTTTCAATGATAGGTTCGTTGTCAATCCCGCCGCCGATAGGACAACGTTGGATCCACTGATTGCGGCGGACAGTGTGATCATGTCGTTGTTGCCAGTGTTGACTGTGCCATACTGCGTGACAAACGCATCAGTGCCGTTGTGTACAACAAGTGCTTCGGTGACGCCTGTCTCTGTCTTAGCATTATCATCTATCAGTATCGTGTATTTGGCCGCCCTAAAACTGGCGTGTGCGAATGTGTCTATGCTCTCTGATGCTGAATCTACGTCGGTGTTGGACGTAGTCACTGTCACGCCTGCTGTGGCATCTGACGTGTTTGCTCTCGAGATTGGAATCTTGTAATAACTGACTTTTGAATCTGCACTTGGTGCCGCGATCTTTACCCTAACCTGGCCACTTGATACGTCAGCAGTTGTGCTAGGCAATGTGTTGCTGGTTCCAGAAGCACCACCCCTAGGACCGCCAATGAAAGCGTCTGCATCATTATGACACACCGAGAAACAAGAGGCACTTGAATGATCGTTGGTTAGATCGTTAAGAGCCACGAAGTACCAAGCCATGTCAGCACTTGTGGCCTGGAAGTAATCCACAGTTCTTGCTGAAGTTCCTACTGATTTATTGTTCTTTACCACAGCCCTTGTGTCATCTGACGCTGTGGTTGTGCTTGAGGCAAATGAAAGTGTGCCCGCACCGTCTGTCTTCAAGAAGTCACCGTCGCTACCATCTGTGGTGGGTAGTGTGAAGGCAACGCCACCTGAAGTTATGACCACCCCTCCTGTGCCGGCCGGCGTGATGTTTATATCTGCGTTAGATCCATTGGATACTAAGTCATTTGTTGTCACAGAAGTTGCCGTCAAAGTTCCGTTTACTGTCGGTGTTGTAATAGTCGGAGATGTTAAAACTTTATTTGTTAGTGTCTGTGAGTCTGTTAAAGTCACAACTGTGCCTGTGTCTATTGCTGTGGTCACTGTTTTGCCACTTACAGACGTGCTTATACCGTTTCCACCTGCAAAGTGTAACGTTTCTGAATCTAAGTCTATCGATATAGCAGTAGAATCATCCGCGGTAACATCAAGGTCTTCGGCTGTGATCTGTGTGTCAACATAATC
>JGI25132J35274_1000349_pt1 | contig 12510 bp, 11 predicted proteins | sample ETNvirenome_6_30_FD_35274 | JGI IMG/M metagenome (IMG submission 35274)
GTTAACTTCGGCCAAGACTCCAGCTTCGCAGGCAACAAGACAGCACAAGGCAACACAGACGCCAACGGACGCGGTGACTTTTACTACAGTCCACCAGCAGGTTTCCTAGCCCTGTGTTCAGCTAACCTGCCTGATCCAGCAACGTCGATGAATCCTGCTGCAAACAACAGCCCACAAGATCACTTTAATACTGTGTTGTACACGGGTAACGATAGTACGAACAACATTACAGGCGTTGGGTTCCAGCCTGACCTTGTGTGGTTGAAGGCAAGAAGCAGTGCAAAATGGCATCAGTTGTTTGATGCGGTTAGAGGAGCCACAAAAAGAATATATTCAAACGATACAAGTGCTGAACAAACTGACGCCACAACACTGACAAGTTTTGATAGTGATGGTTTTTCACTTGGTAATGATGACGGAAGTATCAACGGGTCGGGGATTACTCACGTTGGCTGGAACTGGAAAGCTGGCGGTTCAGGCGTAAGCAACAGTGACGGCACTGTTACATCCACCGTGTCTGCTAATACCGATGCTGGATTTAGTATTGTTACCTATACGGGTGATGGGGCTTCAACTACAACAATAGGCCACGGCTTATCTAAAACTCCTGAGTTCTATATTATTAAAAATAGAACTGACGCCGGCACTTCTTGGCTTGTGGATAGCAACCAACTTGCCAGCGGTCATTATTTACTTTTAGACGGTACTAATGGGTCAGGATACGCAGGTCTCTGGGGCAGTGGCCCAACTTCCAGTGTAATTACTGTAACTAGCAATTCTCAAACGAACGAAAATACGAAGGACTTTGTAGCCTACTGCTTCCACTCCGTAGAAGGCTTCAGCAAGTTCGGTAGCTACATAGGCAACGGAAGCGAAGACGGCCCGTTTATTTACACAGGGTTTAGGCCAGCGTTTTTAATGTGGAAAAATACAGGGTCTTCGGAAAATTGGGAAATGATAGATAGCACCAGAGACCCTCACAACGAGTCGTATCATTTTTTGCGTCCAAACTTATCCAACGCCGAAGCGTCCGGTTCGGTAGACGGAATGGATATTTTAAGCAACGGGTTTAAACCAAGAGTTGCAGGCGGTGGTTGGATCAATGCAAGTGGAAACACGTTTCTTTACATGGCATTTGCAGAGATGCCCTTCAAATACGCTAACGCGAGGTAACAACAATGGCATGGACATACAACGATAGCGTTATCCGCGCAGGCAAAAGCTGGACGGATGATGATGGAATTAAGCATCCCTCTAATTGGGGGTCATGGTCAGACGAAGAAAAAACTGCGGCTGGTCTAGTGTGGGTAGATGATCCTGCCCCGTTTGACTCACGGTTCTTCTGGGCGGCAGATGTACCCAAGGCTCTTGATGACGTACACGAAGTAGACGAAGACGGCGAGCCTGCTTACGGCCCAGACGGTAACCCCGTGATAACGCTGGGTCTGAAGTCTCAAGAAAAGGCTAAGGCTAAAGTACAAGCTGAAGGGCTGCTCAAGCCTACCGATTGGTACGTCACTAGAAACGCTGAGAAAGCGGTGGCTGTTCCTGTAGGCGTGTCTCTGTACCGTGAAGAAGTACGCAACGCAGAGAAGGCTATTGAAGCTGCCATTGACGCTGTAGCAACTCACGACGAGTTTATGGCGCTGTTTGAGTCAACTGAGGATACTCCCGCTCCTATACCTAGCTGGCCTAATACAAATCTGGCTGACCTAGAATACGCTGACCTGACTGAAGAGCAACACGTAGTCTGGAGAACAACAGCTAAAGTTTCTATGCGTCAGGCGAGACTTGCGCTGATCCAAGAGGGTTACATGGCTCAGATCGAAGAAGCACTCGCGTTAATTCCTGACCCTGACAAAACTAAAGTCGAAACTGAGTGGCAGTACTCTTCTGTCGTAGAACGCGATTCTCAGTGGGTATCTACTTTACAGCCTGCTCTTGGACTTACAGATCAACAACTGGATGACTTATTTATTCTAGCAGCAGCGTTGTAAGGTGGTACTAGATGTTAGAAGAACATAGGCTCGACAGGATTGAGCAGAAACTCGACAAGTTGACTGAAGCGGTATCACAGATTGCAAGAGTTGAAGAGCAAATGTTATCTGTGTTCAAGCGCATGGACAGGCACGAGAAGCGCCTAGACGATCAGGAAGATGATCTACGAGAGCTAACGGCAGATGTACTGGCTAACTCAGGCTCTGTCAAGAACGCTGAGAGATTCTTTTGGATAGCTGTTAGTGCGTGTGCGTCTGTACTCGTTTACATGATTAGGTAGACTTATGTGGCAAGCACTCATATCACCTATTGCTAATTTGCTTGGGCAGGTAATCAAAAACCGTGCCGAAGAAAAAACAGCGATACACGAAGCAAAAATGGAAGTCATCAAGAACACCGCGTCTTGGGAACAACTTATGGCGTCTGCCAGTGCTACCTCGTGGAAAGACGAGTGGTTTACAGTGTTGCTCTCAGCGCCCGTGGTTGCGCTTATGTGGGGTATTGGGATGAATGACGTAGAGATCATAGACCGCATTGGTCTTGCCTTCAGTGAGCTAAACAGGCTCCCTGATTGGTATCAGTACTTGTTATTCATGGCAGTATCCGCATCCTTTGGTATTCGTGGTGCTGACAAGCTGTTGGCCCTGAAGGGGAAAAAGTAAATGGCCCCATTAAATTACGAAAATTTAACTGATGCTCAGATTGATGCGCTGGCTGAACAGTTGGCGGCACAAGCTAGTGGCACAGCAACAACCGTAAACGAGGACGGGGAGTACCCCCAGATTGGTCCTGACGGTACTGACTGTGGTGAGGGTTTTGTCTATAGGGGCGGCTTAGGCGGCTGTACGACAACTATACTGAATCACTTAGATGACCAAGCCGTTATGGATGCGTTGACCGCTGCGGCAACCTCCCCAGACGCTGCTTTTTTAGGCCTTGGCGCATTAAATTTAGACAAGCCTGATCCTGTTGTACAAGGTCAAGACGGGAATATGTATCGGTCTAACCCGAAGCTAACCCCTAACGGATGGATTACGCAACCTGACTATAGTACGCCCGTGTACTTCTTTCACGCGCCTCTTGAAGCAGGAGACGCTAGAGGAATTTATGCAGAGTACAGCGAAGACAAAACATTCGCAACTCAGCAAGGCTACTGGCGTACTGAAGAAGAGATTAGGAGATACTGGGAAGGTAAGAAAACTGCAGACCATCCGGGTCAGCTTAATATGCAGATTTTTAGGGAACAACACCCTAATATGTCGTTTGAAACGTACATGGCGTTTATTAAAGAAGGTTCTGCCCTTCATCAGCAGGGGTACACTCTGGCAGACAACCCAGATATGTTTTCAGCCATCACTGATAAGTACGGCATTAAGACAGTTTTTACAAACTCTGACGGCGACATTTACGGGTGGAACGGCAGTAACTACACTAAGACGTATAAAGTAGACGATAGTTTTGATCTTGGCGGTTTACTTCTCAGCATAGCCGCTGGCGCTATGACAGGCGGTTTAATGAGTTCGGGCGCTTTGGGTACGTTCCTGAAGGGCTTGAGCGGCTTCCAGAAGGCCGCAGTAATCAACGGTGTAACTACCGCTATTCAGAGTGGAGGAGACATTAAGGCCATTGCTGGGTCAATGGTTGGTACTTTTGTTGGGGGTCAACTTGGCTCTTATGTTGACTTAGGCAGTGCCGCTGCTAACTCAGCTTTGTCTAGCTCTATTGCTTCTGCGGTTGAGCAAGGCATTGTAAACGGTGAGATAGATTTTGACACTATGCTTACATCAGGCCTCCTTGGGGGTGCTGGTGAAATAGGCAAAGACTTAGTAGACGCTTTAATTAAAGGAAATCCTTTTGACTTTGGCGGCTTACTAGGGGAAGACACCGGGTTATACGAGGCGTTAAACGGTGTAGACGGCGTTGGTGGCCTGATAGGAGACATAAGAGGGCAGTTTGACGAGTTTGTTACAAAGTACATAGACGGCGGCGAGTGGTTTACTACTCTAGATGAAACAGATGAGTTTAAAGACTATACTGTTAATGGTGACGGCACTGTTACAGGTACTAGGTGGGACGGGACCACGGCTACGTTTGATGATTTAAACTCTTTTGTTGATGCCACATTTAGTACTAATAGGATCATAAGCAGTCCTATTTGGGATTTTATATCACAAAACTTAACTAACGAGCAAGCCGCAGACTTTTATCAAAGAATAATAGATTGGATGAATAATTCAGGTGGCGCTAGTAATGACGCTGGCGGCACTATTACTTCTAGTAGCGACGATGGCGATGGAACCACTCCTGCTGATCCTGATGACTTTGACTGCTCCTCAGTAAACCGACAGCAAGTAGCAGGAGCAACTACAGGCACAGAGTGCGGCCCGTGCATCGAAGGATACGAAGCTAACGAGTTTGGCGAGTGTGTAGAAACACTAGGTGGCGACACTTGCCCCGAAGGACAGTACTACAACGAAGTAACTTTTCAGTGCGAAGACGAAGTGTTTTTTACTCCGGGCCAGCCCTGTAACACCGCTGACGGTCAACAGGGAATTTTTGATGACGAGGGCGGTTGCTACGTTCCTGCTGGAACTGGCGGCGACACTGGAACTGATGATGGTGACGGTGACGATGGCGATAGCACCGGAACTACTGGAACTACAGGAACTGGGGGCGAGGACGATTCTTGTAGCAACGGCGCTACTGTAGAAAGCGGGTGTGAGCTATGTGAGGACGGTACTCGCGCAGATGAACACCAAGGCGGTAGATGCTCTGGAGCCTACATTGATCCCCAAGATCCCCACGGTTGTTCTGCAGGTAAGCCGAGTACAGCAACTTTTCAAATTAAAACATGGTACGCCATGTGTGAAGCTGACTACTGCAACGATGGATCACGCAAGCAAACAGTAGACGGTGTGTACGGAGCTAATTGTGCAGAGTACGTGGCCCCTACCCCTATAGAAACTTGTGCAGACCCTGACAGACGAACCACCAACAGCGGGTCTTGTGCAGAACTCTGCAACGACGGGACTATACCAGACCAACACGAGGAAGGCTTGTGCGGTAACCCCATGATTGCAACAACAGGTGGGGAAGAGCAGAACGGAGACGGAGAAGACGCTGACTGTACTTTAGTTGAGTGTGATTCTCCTAGGCCCGAAGGTGCTGAAGGAGTCCAGTGGGACAAGTGCTGTACTGATGTTACCACGACTACAACGGGTGGAGAGGAGGAAGGGCCTGATTGTACGCTCGTTGAGTGTGATTCTCCGAGGCCTGAGGGACTTGAAGGCAATTTGTGGGATGAGTGTTGTACAGACACCACAACGGCTACAACAGGCTCCAGTGGCTCTAGCGGAGGCCCCTCTCTTGGTGGAGGTGGAAGTCTTTTTGACGGCGTGAATTTTCAAACAGGCATAACTAGAGATCCGTCACTAGAAGTTGCAATGCAGTTCCCAATTACTAATTACTTGGCTGGAATCTTTACAGGCGGCAGAAACGTATGACATATCTAAACCTAGTAAACAGTGTTCTTAGACGCCTCAGAGAAGACGAGGTGACTAGCGTATCAAATGACACCTACAGCAAAATGGTAGGTGACTTTGTTAATGACGCTAAACAAATGGTAGAGTCTGCGTGGGATTGGTCTGCGCTTAGGACTACGCTGACTGTGACCACGAGTGCTAATGTTTTTAACTATGTTCTTACAGGTTCACAGAACAAAATTAAAGTACTACACGCGATTAATGACTCATCTAATTTAACAATGCAGTATCAGCCACAGAAATGGTTTGACGAGCAGTACTTAATTAATACTCCTCTTTCTGGTGAGCCTCAGTACTACACGTTTAACGGCGTAAACTCTGATGGTGATACGCAGATTGACATTTATCCTAAGCCAGATGCTGCTTATACCCTACGGTTTAACTGCATACAACGTAACGATGATTTGAGTGCTAACACAGATGATTTGGTTATTCCTAGTCAGCCTGTAATTCACATGGCAGTAGCTCTGCTGGCGCGTGAGCGTGGAGAGACAGGCGGTACTTCAGCGGCTGAGTACTTTGGTATTGCTGATAAGTACTTGTCTGATGCGATTGCTCTGGACGCACAGAAGCACCCCGAAGAAGTTATCTGGTACACTCCTTAAGGAGACTAGTGCATGGCACAGCAACTACAAAGTATTAATCTAGTCGCTCCTGCGTTTAAGGGTCTTAACTCTGAAGACTCCCCTATCGCGCAAGATCCGTCTTTTGCTGATATTGCTGACAACGCTGTTATTGACAAGCGGGGACGTATTGCCGCCCGTAAAGGCGTTTCTATAATTACAACTAACAAGACCGCCTTAGGTAGTGACCACATTCACAAGATCCACTACTTTTACGATGACGCAGGTAACGAAGTAGTTTTTAGTGCAGGCAACAACAAGATTATGACAGGGACTACTACCCTGACTGACGTTACGCCCGGATCATACACGATTACAGCTAACAACTGGAAGATTATAAACTTCAACGACAAGGCGTACTTCTTTCAGCGTGGGTACGATCCTCTGGTGTACGACAACGCTACAGGACTACGTACATTTACTGTAGCTAACGGCGGTGCTACTGCGGCAACTCTGAAGTGCCACGAAGCTATCGGCGCTTACGGACGCCTCTGGGTTGTGGACAACGCAACGGACACACAGACTATCTACTGGTCAGACCTTCTGAACGGTGGTGATTTCACTGGCGGTTCCAGTGGTTCTATAGATGTATCTAAGGCTTGGCCCGATGGATACGATGAGGTTAGGGCTTTGGCAGCACACAACAACGCCCTGATTGTTTTTGGCAAGCACAGCCTGTTGGTGTACGGCGGGGCTGATAGTCCTGCTAACATGGCACTGGTAGACACTGTAGCTGGCGTTGGGTGCATCTGTAGAAACTCTGTACAGCACATTGGTACAGATGTGTTGTTTATGTCTCCTTCTGGTTTACGCAGTTTGGGACGAACGATACAAGAAAAATCTTTGCCTCTGTCTGACCTAAGTTTGAATGTAAAGTCAGACATTATTAATTTGATTAACAACAGGAGCGGTCCAACTGCCTCTGTGTACAGCCCCGAGAACTCTTTTTATCTTATTGCGTTTCCGGGTCAGTCCACGATTTACTGTTTTGATCTAAAGTCTAAGCTAGAGAACAACACCTATAAGGCAACACGGTGGGTGTCTGTTCCACACAAGTCTTTTGAGGTAAAAACAGACGGTACTGTGTACATAGGTACAGCAGACGGCATCGGAACCTACTCTGGCTACCTAGATAATACTTCATCGTATCGTTTTAGGTACTACAGCCCCGGCTTGACGTTTGGTGATCCTTCAAAGATTAAACTGTTGAAGAAAGTAAGACCTACGATTGTTGGTGCGGCAGGTGCTTCTTGTTTTATGAAGTGGGCCTACGATTTTGATACTACGTACAGCACGTATGAGTTTACTATCGGTAATCAATCACCAGCCTACTTTGGCGTTGCTCAATTTAACATTGATGAGTATACAGGTGGAGAACTGACTACCAGAAACCCTGTTAATACTACAGGCAACGGTAGCATTATTACAATAGGCTTGGAGGCCGAAATTGACGGCGATGCTTTGTCCCTTCAAGAAATTAACGTATTAGCACTAATGGGTAAAACGGTATGAGTAATTATACAAAGACAACAAACTTTACCGCCAAGGACAGTTTGCCCTCTGGCGACACTAATAAAATTATTCGTGGTAGTGAGTTTGACACTGAGTTTAATGCAATAGCTACAGCCAGTGCAACGAAGGCTGACTTAGCTTCTCCTACCTTTACAGGAACTGTGACAATCCCCGCTCTAAACTTTACGGGAACTCTGTCAACAGGAACGATTGACGGAGGTACGTACTAATGAGTTTGGTAAGCGATCTTTTAGGCGACATCACTTCTGGGCTTATTCCAGATGAACTTACGCAAATGTTTACAACACCGTTGCCACAAGCAACATCACCCGACATTACGTTTCAGCCTTTTACTGTTACTTCTAGTGTCGGAGGCGTAACGGGCGGTCCAGAAGGGACTGATATTAGTCTGTCTCCAGAACAACTAGCAATGCAACAGCAGTTGTTTGGAGGCGCTGGGGACTTCTACGGTCAAGCGATGACTCCTACGGCACAACGTGAACAGGACATTTATCAGCGCATTAGGGCTACTCAGGCTCCTGAGGAAGAACGACAGAGGCTTGCCTTGGAAGAGCGCCTAGCGCAACAAGGACGCCTAGGTGTACGCACCAATATGTTCGGTGGCACTCCTGAAGCGCTTGCTATGGAAAAAGCACAGGCTGAAGCCAGAAACCAAGCAATGCTGGGTGCGATGCAACAGGCACAAACAGAGCAGGCACAACAAGCGGCCTTGGGTGGTCAGTTCTTGCAACAAAGCTACGCACCACAGGCGGCACTTCTGACTGCGATGAGTCCTGCGCTCAACGTAGCTAGTTTGGCTGACGTAGCCCGTAGACAACAAGGTGAGTTTGACCTTGAAACACAGTTAGCTAACATTCAGGGTCTGCTAGGACAGCAGGCAGGCTATGCTGGTCTGTACGGAAACGTCTACGGTGGGCTGTTGAGCGGTATTGGAGGCCTTCTGACCGGAGGTGCAAAAGATAAGCCTTGGTGGTTACCTTAAGGAGAAAACATAATGTCTATGTCTGGAATCGCAAGTATGCTTGCACAAACCGGGGCCAACGTTGGACAACGAATAGGCGCTCCTGTCGCTGGCTTAGGTCAGGGGCTGGGCGGGATGCTTCAGGGTAGAGCAGAACGTCAGAGACAGCAAGAGACTGCTCAAGAAGTACAGCGGTTGCTTCAGCAAAACGCAAACAACCCCGCACAGCTAAACTCTCTGGGCCAGAAGTACGCCTCAGAAGGCAACGACGAGATGGCTAAGTTGTTCTTTGATTCGGCTAAGGCGGCTACCGGAAAAGTAACAGGAAGAGGCAAAGGCGAATTAATGGCCTTGGCTAATAACCCTAAATTTAACGTGTTTGATCAAAAACAACAAAGTGGTTATTTAGGAATGGCTGAAGCCTTTGATGTGTCTCGTGAAGAAGCAATGGAAATAGCTTTAGAGGCTAGGGAAAGACGCGAGGGGACAGGAAAGGTAAGCAGTAGTAGAGGCGCGGGAACGTACAAAGACGAAAAAGGCAATTACTACGAACTAGGCATCGTTAGGACAGACGCTGGCGAACGAAAGCAATGGACCCCCGTAAGTCCGGGCGCTCCAGCCACCCCTTCTGGTAAACTTACTCCTGTAGGTGGTGCGTTTAAGGAGTCTGCTGAAGAAAAAGCAAGTAGAGACGTAGACACTGCTGGCGGCGAAACAGAAGCGCAAGAGTTTGCTAAGTTGCGAATAGAGGCCGTAAATTCTCTTCCACAGATTGAAAAGTCAATAAGCGATGCTGAACAAAGTTTAGAGATTCTTGAAACTATCAGGACCGGAGGTTGGTCTACAGCCGCAGTAAGGGCCGCGTATAGGTTCTTAGGTGTAGAACCTCAAAGCGAAGCTGAGTTTAACCTACTGGCAGGTCAACAGGTCTTGGCAGGCCTAAATGCGTTTGAGGGTGCTATTTCTGAAGGAGAGAGAAATTACTTGGAGTCTTTGTACCAAGACCTCGAAAGAAGTAACGGAGCGAACAAAGGTATTCTTATGCTAATGCTAGATACTGCCAAAAGAACACTAAGGGACTCTAAAACAAGAGCAAACAGCGACACCTTTGAAGAGTACCTACAGAACAGAGAGAGCTTTGATGCTCCTCTAGGGGAGCCAGTTAAAAGAGTTAATTTTTCTGACCTCTCGCGCTAAAGGAGCGTAAACATGGAACTTATTGAAGTAACTCTGCCTAACGGTACTGTCATACAGGAAGTGCCTGCAGATACCACCCAAGAGGAGCTAAAGGACTTAGCTATTTCTGCTGGGTACGCTACTGCGGAAGACTTTGCTCCTGTACCTGCTCCTGTAGAAGCCCCGGCTCCAGAGCCTTCTTGGTTAGACAAGAACATGGACGTACCCCTAGGGATGGGCGCAGGAGTCGTAGGCACTGCCTTAGGAGCACCTTTTGGTCCTCCGGGGATGTTTGTTGGCGGTACTGTCTTTGGAGCCTTGGGTACTTTTGTTGGGTCCCTTGTGTCTGATGATCTTACAGGAGAAGACAGAGAGTACGCTACGGCTCTAGAAGAGGCCGCTATGTCTATGGGTTTTGACGCAGTGACTCTAGGCATGGGCAAGGCCATAAAACCTGCTTGGATTGCGGCTAAGAAAAAACTAGGGTTTACTCCGAAAGAGGCCGCAGAACAACTCGTGCAAGAGTTAGGGGCCGAAGCAGGAACCATTACGTCTCTAAAGGCGTCTCAGCAAATACTAGAGGAGGGAGGGGCTACCCTGACTCCTTCTCAAGTAGGGGCCGAAGGCCTTGCGTTATTACAGGAAAGAATTGGCAGGCTAGGTATCTTGTCCTCTAGGCAGTACGAGGTCAACGCCGCCAAGGTAAACGAAATTGTGTCTGAGTCGCTGTCTGAGGTTGTAAACAAACTTAGCGTAAACTCTAGCGGCTCTGCAAATGAAATTGCCCAAGAGTTAATGGGTGTCATAGATCAGGGCAGGAGAGCGCTATACGAAAACTACGGTAGGTCTATGGACGAGCTAGCGGCACAGGTGGGCGCTAAAGTAGACATACCTGTTGGTAAGCACATATTCGTAGCTAACAACTTTATTGCTCGTAACACGCACCCCGGAGAGATTATTGACCTCGACCCAGCAACAGTAGACTTTATCTATAAAAACCTAGGAACGCTTATAGGTGATAACGTAGCTACAAAAACAAACCTAAAGGGACTCGTTGCTCTAGACAAGCAAATTACGAGGCAGATAGATGCGTCTTTTGGCGCTCCTGTTGGCTCTACTAACCACAACGCAAACGCACACAGGGAGTTAACTCAACTAGCTGAAGAGCTACGAGAGGCTACGTACAACGCGCTTAAGAAAGTAGATCCTGCCGCTGCCCAGAAGTACAAGCAGATGAAGGATGCTTATAAGGCGGGTATAAACGGCCTGTTGCCTAAGATCAACAGTAACTTTGTTGCTCAAGCAGACAAAGGAAACTACCTTGCGCTAGGTAATCTTCTGGCTAAAGGTGGTAACATAGATCAGGTGGTGGCTTTTAAGAACAGCCTGAAGGCCTCGTTTAAGGAAATAGGCGCATCAGAAAGCGCAGGAAAGTTTATTTCCTTTGAAGAAGCAGACGCACTGATTAAAAAGGCGTTTCTAGAGAAGACGTTCCCGCTGTTGGGTACGCCTCAGTTTGACATATCCACCTATAGCAGCCTTATAAAGCAATTAGCTGACCCGACTACGGCGGCTAAGTACAAGGCAATTCTAGGGGACCAGTACCCACAGGTCAAACAGCTTATAAACCTCATGGCTGAAGCCTCTGTTAAGCCGGGAAGCAACTTAGGTGAGTTGGCGTTCCGATCAAAGGAATACAAAGCAGCTAGCGAACTGGTGACTGGTGCTCAAGTTATAGGGGCAGGAGCCACAGGAAGTATGTTGGGTGGTTTAGCAATCCTAGGTACTCCTATGGTTCTTGCTAAGGCGTCACTAAATCCCCAGACGGTCAAGAGGCTAATTGAGTTCCAGAACACTAAGTTCAAGACTTCAGACCTAATGATTGCCGCAGGACAGAGAATCCTCTCTGACATTATAGACACCATGACAGATGAGGAGCAGTCTGCACTGAGAAACGCCATTAGAGACGCAAACCTCGTTCGTCAAGAGGAGTTCGTACAATCTCAAGGACACATTGACTAACATCCGCTATAGCAGGAGATAGAGAAAATGAAAAAGAACGACGATAAGCACACAGTAGAGTACACCTCTATCGACTACCACAGCATGTGCCAGAAGTCAAAGGCTCGTATTAAGAAAATGCAGGCTGAAGGAATACCTACGTCCCATGATCCCAAAAAGAAACCAGAGGACGTAGGCAAAAGGGAAGGTTACTCTATCTTCTTTATGTCATAACTCGCAGTTATTCCCTGTACAGGCCAGTTGTTGTGATCCTTCAGTCATATCGCTGGCCTCTTCAATATCCCACGATATTTCCTTAGGAAAGTCCTTAGCAAGCTGGTTGTACGTCTTTTTGTCCACAGGTTCATAAGGAGCCTGCTGGTACGTGTGGTCTGAGTAGGGCAGGAAGCTAATCCCTGACACCTTATCAAACTTGTTGTACAGCCACTGTCCTACCTCTAGAAACTCATCATCACGGTAGTAGCAGGTCATCGACGGCTTATGCTCACACCAGTAGTCCTGATATATCTCCCAGAGATCCAACTGCTCCATAGCACCCATGTCTGAGGCTGTCACAGCGCCCTCAGGAGACGCGATAGGAAAGGAGAATACCCGTGTACTAGGGGACATTAGATCGTCCTCCACAGGGACACCAGCGGCCTCTAGGACGGCACAA
>JGI25132J35274_1000352_pt1 | contig 12434 bp, 8 predicted proteins | sample ETNvirenome_6_30_FD_35274 | JGI IMG/M metagenome (IMG submission 35274)
AATAGCAAAAGGATATTCTCATGCACAGGCCTTAGCAGAAGTTATTGAAGAGATTGCTGCGAATGGTATGCCTGAAGTAATAACAGAAAGACCTGGTATTCAAGAAAGAATGACAGCAGAGCTTCCTAATAGAGCGAATCCTACAGCTAAAAAACATGTACCTAAAGAGCTAGTTAAAACCAGAATAGCTACACAATATATAGGAGATGGGTCTTCTGGGTCTTCTACAGATAGATATAGAATAATGTACGAAGAAGAAGGGGCGGCTAATACTGGAGAATACACTGCAGATGACATAATATATGTATCTTCAAATGGAAAACGCTCAGGAAGAGTTAATCCTGTTTTAAATGGAGTATTGCAAGGTGAATATCAAAATGTACAAAAAGCTATGGATGCAAAAGCAACTATAGTTATGGATACTGCTAAGCATTTAAGAGATACNGGAGGATACAATATAGGTGAAATTGCACTTGCTAATTATTTGGCAGAAAATGGTTACGCAAGAGAAGGTGAATCAGGTATTTGGAAGCCTACTAATAACGAATTGAATAGCCTTCAAAGAAAGGCTCTTGAAGACCAAAATAATTGTAAATAATGGCTAGTTGTATAAATACTAATTCTTCTGAGTTCAAATCTCTTGCGTCTAAAGTAGATATGAATAAAGACACTCTCTTAGCTAATGTAGCTTTATGGGAAGTGCGTAATAAAGAACTTGATAGATTTCCTACTAAGGAAGAAATAGAAAGCTTTGACCGTAAGATGAAAAAGCTTGGAAATCTAGAAAGACTTGCAATGGCTGAAAAAACTCACGATCAAAAAGTTAATGCTCGTTTAGAGGTTATGCTAGAAGGATTGGGAATCAATATACAAAAAGACTTTGATGATCTTCAGGGGTCTCCAGGATTTGAAAATACTATTAAACCTAATGCAACTTCTGCTTTTGATGTATTGCAAAAATATTTATCTGTAAAAGAAAATATTACTAATAAGGATATGGCACTTCAAACTGCCAATACCATATATACATTTTTAGGAAGGAAATCTAAATTTAGTGGTGATATATGGGCCAATATACATAAGTGGGAAAAGTATGATGAAATATATGCAAAGTACGCTAACCGTGAGGATATAGAAGAATATCTTATTACTCCTATAGAAAATGCTAAAATAAGAGACAACATGGCACACAGNATGGCCATAGTTCATTTTATAGCAGATCTTTTATTACACGCAATAGACAATAATGGCTTTAAGTTAGATGCTCTTCAAGAGAATGTTGACATAGATAAACAATANTTTGAAAGTAGAGGATTTAAAAATGATCTATACGAACCAAGCTTTATTAAAAAGCAAATAAAATCAGNTTGGAATTNTATAATNGAGACTTTCTTTAAGAAAAGAAGGTTTGACGTATATACATCTACAGAATTAAAAGACCTCGCAATGGAGATCATTGATGATGTCTATAAAGGTGATTTTTATAATTTCTTTAGAGCGTATGCTCAAAACTCAGAAGGAGAAATAGTAGATAGGAAAGGGGTTAAATATGAGCAAAAATTCTATCAAGAAACACTTGACAAAGAACCGTTTGCAGCTAGTATTATTAAATTTCTTGTTAACAATCCTTTTATCAATTTTAAATTATCAGGATCTCAAACTGTACGAAAATTCGGCACACTCTTTAGGCCTTTGGAAGAGAATCTTCACGATATAGATGGAGTTATTCCTATGAGTCAATTTAAAAAAGAAGAAAATGCTTTAAATTTTTTAGCCTGGATTCAAACCAGGGGGCTAATGCTTACACAAGAGCAAAAAAGGGATACGTTTATGAAAGAAGTTATTCCTTTTATAGAGAAGCAATCTTGGTATCAAAATGTAAAATCTAAATATCCTGATTTTGAAATAACTTCTGTATTTATAGGCAGAGATCATAAAAAAGGAGAGTCTATTACAATTACAGGAGATATGCCTATACCTGGAAAGTTTGACGAAGAGGGTAATCCTGAAAAAATAGTATTAGATTTCTTTTTAAGAACTAAAGAAGGACGGTACCCTGAAATATTTGACAACTATTGGAAAGACTGGAAGCAGATATTTGAAGCAAAACTAAATATGGGTAGAGCTAAAGATATAGCAGACCTTTTATTTTTTGTGCCCTTTAAAACTGATAAATATAAGTTTACAAATAGGGGCTTTAGATTCTACACATTTGCAGAAAACGAAGCAAACGAAGTAAGCCTAAAAGACAATCCTATTCCTATAAAAGATATTCCTAGTTATATTCCTGAAAGAGAAGTAGAAGTAGACCCATATGCTCAATTAAAAGACACTACCTTAGAGGAGGCTGCGCATCAATCAATGTTAGCAGATGGTGCTCAAGACATTACAGAAATACATTCTGGATTCACACTGTCTTCTCAAGCAGAAAAACAGTTGAAAGAAAAAGGATGGTCTCAAGAAGAAATAGATGAGTTCAATCTTTATATAGCAGCAAATAGAGAAAGGTTTAGAAATGAGTCTGTCGCATTTATAGCTGCTGTAAGACTTCAGGAATATTTAGAGCAAAATGCTGAGAATATTAAGGAGGTGGAGGAAATGTCTACTGCGGCTGATAAAATGCTAGATAGATACTTAATGAACTGGCTGAAAGAATATGGCGTTACAGTAAAACCTTCTACTCTTCAAGAAATAAAAGAGAGATACGGTATGGATGCTATTGCAATTACGGATGTTGTAAATAGAGTAATAGCATTTTCTAATGAAGACATAAACTTACGGACTCTGCCAGAAGAGTATAGTCATATGCTTGTTGAGCTTTTGGGAACTAATAGTGATATAATAAAGCCTTTATTTAACAATATAGAAAGTTGGGGAAAGTATAATGCTATTTTTAATTTATATAGAACTCAAAAAGCATATCAAAATTCAGATGGGTCTCCTAATGTTTCTAAAATAAAAAAAGAAGCTATAGGAAAGCTTTTATCTGAAGCTATTGTTATACAAAATACTAATCGAAGCGTACCTAAAGGAAGATTTTTAAGAAATGCATATGAAGTACTTCAAAGTATTATAGAGTTTTTTAATACAGGTAATCCTAGAAACGTAACCAGTATAGCAAACAAGATAGCAAGACAAGTATTGTTTGATAATAAAGAGTGGGCAAACAAGTATATTGAAAATAAAACTCAAAGAGAGTATACAAAGAACCCTAATATTGAATCACAAGAGTCTGTTAAAACTTTAGATGCCATACGTAGCATTGTAAATAAATTAGGAGCCAAGCTTACAAATAGTCTTAATACAGCCAATAATGGTAGTATATTTAAATCAGGAACTACTGCAGCATCTAGTTTAGATTTTAGTATCCCTGAAAGTAGGTTTAAACCTACAAATGAAAAAGAGCTTACAAATTGGGTCAATATTACTTTAAAAAAGGCAGTACCTAATTTTACAGCAACTGAGATTATTAAAATAGGAGAGACTTTTAGAGTAAGCGGAATTGTGACAGATATAGAATCTATAATAAATGCCTTTAATAATCACAAAGGCAGTGTTGCAGAGCGTATCAATAAATTGAATAAATTTGAAAAAGATAACTCTGTAGGAGTTACTTTTAATTTTGAGTCTGAAACTAAACCTAATAATATTGCATATGGTACTTGGGAACAAGCATTTGATGCTCAAATTGAAAATGGCACTGCAAATCTCACTAAATTTGGAAACATTCCAATTGAAAGCGGGCTAGAGACCACTAGCTATGAAGCGTTTTACGCAAGCTTAGACTATAAAAGAATAGAAGAAAAAGCCAAAAGCATTATTGCTAAACAAGGAATTGGAAAAGGAAAGCCTTTAAGAAGATTTGGCAAAGTGTTCTATGTAAAGAAAGATAAGGGTATGAAGGCTTATAATGAGAATAATGCCAGAAAATTCGTAAGAATTACAAATCAAACATATTTTAACGGAGACCCTGTTTTAAGAATCATAACTGATAGTTATTCTAAAAGAAGAATTTCTATAAAACCTGAAAATTATACAGGAGGCCAGTTAAATCTTTTTGATTCTGATAATGATACTAACCTACAACAAAACTGTAAATGAGTTCTTGTACATTTGAATTTACTACTTCTGATGGAGTAACAAGAGAAAGTAAGCTTTTTAAAGACCTTGAAAAGAAACTTGTAAATTTTCCTGGTAAAGCAGAGGAAATTATAAAGTTAATTCATGGAGGGTCCATAGATTTTGTAATGCTCTATGGAGATTGGCAAAAAGATCCTGAAGGATTTTTAGGAAAACATAAGCCAAACTTTAAAAAAGACGCTCTATATAGCTATCCAAAACCAGGTACGCTAGGTCTTACAGAAGACCAGTTAATTTATGGAGAACCACATGTAGATGTGGTAATGGATTACTGGGATAGAATCTTAAAAGAACGATATGATTTCAATACAGGACAGTTTAGACCTGTTGGCTCTGCTACAGAGGCATTACTTTTAAATATTGCGTCTAAACTAGAGTTAGTTATAGAAAAGCTCAAAAGAGATAGAGACCAAACAAGAAGAAGAGGGAAAGTAAGAACAGAAAAAGAAGAAATAGAGAAATCATTAAATACTGAGTCTAGTTTTGAAGCGGCAAAAGGATTGCTTCAATATGCGCTAAATACTGCTAAAATTGTAGCAGATATCAGAAGAGAAATTCAGGACCTTTCTACAAGACTTGGAGAAGAATTAGATCCTAAAGATAGTAGTGTAGCTGACTCTGCTAGAAAAATATTTGAGTATTTAAATGCATATAATGAAACTTCAGAGCTTCTTGCTATTGTTAGACGAGAAGAATTAGACTTTCCAGCAGATCCTAAAACTGGAAAAGACAGTCCAAGCAGATCTAAAAACATTAATCTGGTAACAGCAGGACTTTCTCCAGAAGAGAGAAAACAACTTCTTGAAGCTCTGGAGCTAATAGAAGCAGAAAGAGCTAGTATTGAAAAAATGTACGAAGGAATGGCAGAAGAATTTGTATCTGCTAAATTCAATACCAAAGAAGAAGAAATAATTCAATGGCATACTGAAAAATTTGTAAGAGATTTCAAGAAACAATATCCTAAAAGAAAAAAAGGAAAAGATAAAAATGGAAAAGTAATACCTGCAGAGACAGAAGAGGAGTATGAAAAAAGAATGAATGAATACGTAGAAGAAANGCTTGAAGGAGTTAGGGATTTTATAAAAAAAAGGTCTGAATCCATATTTAGAAATCTTTTACGTGCTTCCAATAACGACCTTTCTGGATTTCATAGATGGTTTATGTCTGCTCTTAATGCGCCCTCTCCATTGCTAAGAGCTATTCAAAAAGAAATATCTGTTGTAGAAGACAACATCCGAAGAGAATGGATGGAAGATGTAGCTGGATTTGATGATGCTTACAGAGAATTATTAAAATATGAAGAAGAGCAAGGGAATACAAAAGGAAAACTAGGAGACTTCTGGAATTGGCTTATGGATACAGATGAAAATGGTGTTCCTACAGGCTATTTTGTAACAGAATATTCTGGAGAATGGTTTTTAGCAATAGAAGCCGCTAAAAACTCAATCTTTTCAGATGATAATTTAACATACTCTGAAAAAAATACAAAATGGAAACAATGGAGAGAAGGGATTGACTATAGAGGATTTAAAGTTGAAGGGCATATTAAATTTGTTTTTAAAGTTCCAGGAGATAATAAGGATTATCAAAAAGACTATATAATCAAAAAACAAAATGCAGATCGAACTAAAGACTACGGAGAGTTAAATGCTTTTATGGACGATATGCGTCAAAGGCATAGAGAGGCAGGTAGTTTGTTTGAAGTTCCTAATCCTGCTGCGTTTAAAAAAGAAGAACTTGAAAGGTTTAAAAGCAAGAAGTACGAAGAATTGATGGCATTGCCTGCAGATCATCCGCGTAGAAAGTACTATAAAAAATATATGCAGGCTTCTGCTTTCAATGATTCAAGATTACCATCTTCTTTTAGACTGTTGTACAAAATGCCAAGTATGCGTAAAAGTCTTGCAGAAAGATTCCATGATATTAATCCTGTCCCGTGGAAATTTTTCGGCACAGGTGTCGGCAGCTTCTATAATGAAATTATAAAACCTTGGGCCAAAGAAACTACAGAGTATGTTCCAGGTGAAGTTTCAGAAAGAGGAGAAGAAGTTTTTGACGATAACAAAAAAGTAGTAAATGTAGATAGTAAGCATAAACAAAGGCAACATATACCTATTCATTATAGAGGAGAAATAGAGATAGAAGATCTTACAAGAGATTTGCACGGATCTTTATTGAAGAATACATATGTATCTAGTGCTTATGGTTACATGAGTGACCTGCTTCCTTATATAGAAATGATGCTTTATTTTATGGACCCTAAGAATCATAAAACATTTCAAAATGAAGGAGGATCAAAATTATTTGGAAAAGGTGCTGTAGGAAGACTACTTAAAAAAGATGCAACTCATACATTTGAAGCAGCTAGAGATCTTATAGAGGCTAGAATGTACGGCATAACTTTAGTAGATCCAGGTTGGGAAGTGGGTCCTGCTGGTAGAAAAATAAGAGTTACAAAATTAGTGGGGCTATTTCAAAGTTATATTTCAACTACTCTATTAGCAGGTAACTATCATTCTTCTTGGGCAAACGCTAATCTTGGGCACACAATGACTGCAATCGAAGCGGTAGGAGCCGAATTTTTTGGAGTAAAAGCATTAGCTTCTGCTAATAAATCTTATCTAATGGACTCTGGCAATATAATGAGAGACCTTTCAGAAAGAAAAGATAGATATTCTACTGTAAATTTATTTAATGAAATATTTGATCCCTTAAATAATTTTTATCACGGTAAATATAGCTATGCACACAATAGCAAACTTGCAAACTTTATGAAAAACACAAGTTTGCACTTTTTAAATAACTCTGTAGAGCATCATGTACAAAGCGTTTCATTATTAGCATATTTAAAATCTATTTATGTAAAAGACAAAGATGGATCTTATATAAATAAAAAAGGTGAAAAAGTAGAAAGTCGATCTGAAGCAATGACGCTTTTTGATGCATATAGTAAAAAAGATGGCAAATTAAATCTTAATGACAAAGTACATTTTGTAGAAAGAAGAGTAGGAGAATTATACATCACAGAAAATTATAATGATAAATCATCTAAAGATGTAGTCAATGGTAAAATAACGCTCGTAATTCAAAAGATAAATGAAGAACTACACGGAGCTTATTCTATTAGAAATCATGCTCCTATTCAAAGAACAATCTTTGGATCTATGTTATTTCAGCTTAAAAAGTTCTTCTTCCCTGGGTTATGGAGAAGATGGGGAGCTATAGATTCTGTACTTATGAATTACTTCCCTGGCATAGGACTTTATGCACAAGGTAAATTACAGCAAGATAGCTATATAGAAGGTGAAGGAAAATCTTATGATAGATATTATGATCCTATGACAGGCACTGTAAGAGTTTTAGGTACCTGGGCACACACTTTAAAATTCTTTTTTAAATCAATAACAGATCTTAAAAGATTAAAATGGCAGGTGGCCAGTGAAAATTGGGCAGAATTAACAAGAAATGAAAAAGCTGCTATTAAAAAAACAGTTACAGAATTTGCATTGATTTTTACCCTCCCTTTAATTGCAGGAGCATTTAAAGCTGCAGCAGAGGACGATGATGATGATAGTGATTACTATACATATAGTTTTCTTGCTTATCGTTTATATAGTGAATTAGTATTGTATACTAATCCTAAAGAAGCAATGAGAATCCTTCAAAATCCAACAGTTACTATATCTTTTATAGAAAGAGTAATAAAATTTGGTAGCCAGCTTACAAGTGATGTATGGGGGTTAGAACTAGAACAATATGAGTCAGGAAGCAGGAAAGGAGATTATAAAGTAATGAAGAACTTTTATGATCTTGTACCTTTTTATAAGCATGCAACTCGTCATAAGGTCATGTCTGACATTATAAACTACTACTATCGTGATTAGGTAAAAAAAAGGACGAGACCCACCAATTAAGGGGATCTCGTCCTAAATTACATAGTAAAACCAATCACGAGAAAACTATGCAATTCTAAGACCTATCGGTCTCATTCTCTTCATTATCTGTTACGTCTTCTGAGTCGATTTCTTCAGTATTAGACATAAGATCATCTACGTCTTGTTTATTCATACGCTTCCAATCTTCATATTCATCTAATTGAGATTGAATTAAAGACCTGATCTCATTACTGGTTTCTTTCAAAGAACCGTGCTTACTTTTAACATATGGACCTTTATCTCCAGGCCATACATTTATTCCACGATTTTTTACTCGATTCTTTATAAAGCGTTGGCGTTCTCTATACTCTTCGTAAGATTCACCTTCTTTTCTTTTACGACTGTAATCCATAACACAAATATACTAAATATTTATCTCACAACTACCGCCAGCACAAGCCAGCTCTCCTTTAAGATCTGTATTATCATCTGCTTCTTTAATCTTAGTAAGATCAATGTCAGTTAATTTATCATACATCTCATTAAATTTTTCTGCAGTAATTTCTTCAAATGGAGCTTGTTGGTATGTTCCACCATCATAAGGTAGTACAGAAAGTCCATTAAAAGTATCTCTATTTTTCCACATCCATTCTCCTACGTAATCCCATTCATGCTCTTTAATAGAAACAGTAGCAGATACATTATGAGTATTTCTACCATTAATATGGCCTTCTCTCACCCATTCAGTATTCCACTTGTTTACTCTTTCAAGCATTGACATAGCAGTTTCATCGTTTCTTGTGATAGCACCTTCTGGAGCTTTCTGAGGAATTTCAATAACTGCGGAGTTAGGAATAAGAGTCATATCTTCTACAAGATCAGGATGATTTTTTGCTAAATACTTATATAGTTCTTCATCTTTAGTGCATTGCATTCTACGAATATAATATGGAGCATGCCATGCATGAATACCTGAACTGGTACCAAGAACACAACTTGTTGTACCTGAAGGCTTAACAGTTGTAACTCTTGCTGCTGGATTAATTCCTATACTCATAGCTGTTTTATAATTAGCATCAATTGCTACTCCTGCAGCTTCCTTCAAATCCATGCCAAGTACATTTCCATTACATATTCCTGTCATGCCGACACCTACAAGAGCATCTTTTTCTGTAGTTTCCTGCCAAATAGGACGTAAATAATGAAAATTACTAAAACCTGCTTGTAGTGTACCAAAGAAAGAAGCAGCATATGAAGCTTCGTTAAGATCTAGCTGATCTTCTACAATACCTGCATTAATTTCTGTAAGATTACAGAACTGAAATGGTCTTAATGCAATCTCACAACAAGGATTAGTACCCCAGTCTTTATCATTACTTAGATATACTCCAGGTTCTCCTGCACCACTTGCTTGAATCTTTTTCCAAAGGCCCATAAAGAAATCCTTAGTAATTCTATGACGCAAAAGAACTGCAGAATTGTTTGCTCGTCCACGCTGAGGATTATTTTCCCACCACGCCCCTGATTTGCAAGAAATCATTTCTTCATCATCTGCAGAAAATAGTGAAATCAATGCGGCTCTACGAATACCACCAGCAAGTACAGCATCAGCAATATGGCAAACCATATCATGTACTTCAATAGGTGTAAGTTTTTCACCATCTTCTTTACGCTCAAGTATAAGCTCAAGATTAAATAGACATTTTTTAAGTGGCTCAGGTCCAGGAGCTTTACCACCTGCAGTAACTAAACGAGAACCTTTAGGTCTGATATCAGAGAAATCAAATACAGGTTTCGTTTTACGCATACCGAAATATGCAGACATAAGATGTCTAATTGAATCAGCCCATCCTTCAATAGAATCACTGATAAGATACTTTTGTTTTTTACGTGGCTTTACAATATCAGGTAGATTATTTACATGGTCACGTTGAACTGAGTAACCAACACCTGTGCCTCCAAGCAGCAAGAACATTGTCTCACTGAATGCACGATAATCGTCAATAGGTAAATAAGCACAGTTATAGACTCTAGATTCTGACTTTTCAATAGCAGCTCCAGAAAACTGTGCAGCTCTCATAGACATAAGAACTTTCTTTTCTCTTAAAAATTTACCGTATTTATTTATATGATCTGTAATATGAGGATATTTCTTTATCATCATAGTAAGATAGCGATCAACTATCTCGTCCCATGTTTCTCTTCTTTCTTGACTTGGGACATATTTTGCGTATTTATTAAAGACAACAATGTCACTTAGGATCTTATTGCTTTTATCCATTTGAATCGGTTTTAAAAAATTTGTGTAAGAATGTAAAGATACTTAAATCACATGCTGATTCCAATCTTTTATTTCATTTTTTACTTCTTCTGCCTTCTTTTTTCTAGCAGAATATGTAGTACCACGAAGCTCAGGGCACTCTTCCATAACTTTACGCCTAGCTCTAGTAATGCTTTCATAAGAAGATACTTTTTTATCTGCAAGCATTACAAAAAAATCAGGAGCAGACATATCAGTAGGATCATATCCGAGTGCTACTAAATCATTCCACCACACTCTTGCCATTAAAGCAGAATCAGTTTCTCTTAATCTAGAATCTCTTTGAAGAAGAGATTTAACTTTATTATATAATTCTTTACTTAACATTGTATAAATTGTATTCAAGGGTTAATTCTTCACCTGCTTTAATATGACGTAGAGTTTTAATATATCTAAAATCTGCATCAATATAAGCTTTAAGATTGGGTGTATCAGAATGATTTATAAATCCTCCAAGAGGTGTTCTAATAAATTGATTTGTAAATCTTTCATCATATACATGACTTACACCTAAGTTTTCTCCTACAGGTAAATCTTCTGTAGCAAATAGACCTAAGCCATTTATTGTCGATGATTTTATTGTAAGCCTATCGTCTAAAGGCCTGTAATATTTTGGTTTTGATTCCATATGATTAGTTTTTTCTAATTGTTCAATTTTATACCCCATAAGTATACAAAGAACTAATAGCAATGCTATAGTTCCTTCGTATACTATCTTATGAGGCTTATCAATCATTATCTACTATAAGGCATATATCTATAAAAGCAAAGTAAAAAGCATAATAAGTAGCTTCTTGCATTTCATAAGATCTGTATCCAAATAATATCATGGGCTTTATTCCCACCATAAGTCTCCAATTGCTTTTCATGTTCCTATAAATTTTATGATTGTTACTATTAACATTACGTTGATCACATTCATTATAAAGAAAAATGGAAAGAAATACTTCTTTAACAAAAGTGTATTTCTAAGTGTTACTCTACGTTTTTGAAATCTTTTCATTAGAATATATATCTGATTGTGTTCCAAGGAATAATAGATTCATGCAGCTTTTTAAATTCTGTTATATATTTAGCCTTTAAGTTAGATATATATCTTAGATTAACGCCACCATACTGAGAAATTTTATTTTCTTGCATAGCAGGCACCCACAAATACTTTTCTGCATCAGGGTTAGTTTCTAAGTTTTTTAAATGCTTAGCTTCATTATGCGTAAGGAATATAACTTCCGCTAATACTTGATCCTTGTAATCTACATAGTCATCAAGCATTTGAAATAATTCTTTGTAGTCCTCTTTCCAGTTCTGATAAAGTATTACAGGACTGAAGTTTACATGAACATCATAACCACTTTCTATAAAAGCATCAATAGCTTTTATTCTATCTATTATTTTACTGGTGTTAGGTTCGTGTATGTCAGACATGTGTTGTGGCATCAAACTGAATCTGATACGTACTTTCTTGCCTGGATCAAAGTCTACAAGATTTGGATTCACATACTTAGTAGCAAATGAACCCATAGCTACAGGATGATCTTTAAAAAACTGAAATATCTTCTTCCACTCATGATGTTTAGCATGTAATGCAAAGTCCTCGTTACACGAGATATCATAAGTTATATAATCTGGATGGGTCTGGTTAGGCTTTTGAACATCTGCAAAGTATGCATGACTGTTCATAGCTGTAAGAATGTCTTCTGTATTTGTAGCTATAGTAAGACCCGTAGGTTTACTACGTTTCATGTAACAATAACTGCAGTCATAAAGACAACCATGTCCGAAAGAGGGAGAGATATAATCAGTAGAACGTCCTGATGGTCTGATGACCATACTTTTACGTTTTACTTTAGTTATCATCTTTCTATAGTTTTATTTACGAGTCCTTGAGGCAGACATTCTTTAGCTACGAATAGAGGTTTCCATACATCATCCGTCAGTTTCTTTACCGATTTAATGTCCTTTTCAGTACTCCATTCTTCAAGTAATAACGTAATAGCATGAACTGTATCGTAAGCTACTACATAGTATATACCGTGTTCAATTGTCACTTCAAATAACTCAGGTTTTATTATTGTTTTTACTTTTGGTTTACTCATCTT
>JGI25132J35274_1000355_pt1 | contig 12351 bp, 11 predicted proteins | sample ETNvirenome_6_30_FD_35274 | JGI IMG/M metagenome (IMG submission 35274)
AAGTGTCTTGTTGGTTTCTACGACTGGGAGTACATGAAGAAGAAGGGTCGTTCACCTACCCTACGTCGCATGGTTATCTCTAACGTCGTGGAGTACGAACCTGAGATGAATCTTGAGGAAGCCGTGTGATACTTATCGACGGTGACATGCTTGTCTATCGTGTAGGCTTTGCCTGTGACGAGGAACCAGAGAAGATAGCAATCCAAACTATGGCTAACTATATCTCTGAGATAGTCTCTGATCTGTCTGAGCATTACAACGATTACAAGCTGTACCTTACTGGCAGCAGCAACTTCAGAAACGAGGTTGCTGTTTCTCAGCCTTACAAAGGTAGCCGTCCATCACGTAAGCCAGTGCATAAAGACTTACTCCGTGAGTACATGCTCGATGCATGGAAAGCGGAACTCTCTGACAACATGGAGGCTGATGACTGTATAGCTATCAAGTCTACTGAGTTAGAACACAAGTCTATTATCTGTTCTCTTGACAAAGACTTTTTNCAGATACCTACTAAGATATATGACTACACCAAGAAGATCATGAAGGAAGTTGACGAACGCTNTGCAACAGAGTGGCTGTACCGTCAAGCCTTGATGGGTGACAGGGTAGACAACATCGCAGGGGTACACGGTATAGGTCCGAAGAAAGCAGAGAAGGCACTAGCTGACTGGGCAACAGAGAGGGAGCTATATGAGCGGTGTCTTAAGTTATACGAAGACAATGAACTCAGTGCTGATAGACTCTATGAAAGCCTTCAGCTTCTATACCTTCTCAGATCTTCTGATGACAAGTATAGGATACCTGATGAAGTTTGACAGTAACCTAGAAAAGAAGTTATACGCAGAGATGAAGAGTTGTACTTATCATCCTGCACAGAAGATTAGCTACATCATACCTAAGATGTACGAGCCTGACTTCTGTTACAACAGTAACGGATGGATGACGTACATAGAGGTTAAAGGTAGATTCAGAACTAGAGAGGAGGCGCGTAAATACGTAGAGGTACGTAAGGCGCTAGGTAAATATGAAGATCTTGTGTTTGTATTTCAGAATCCTAACACACCGATGCCGGGTTCGAGACGACGGAAGGACGGTAGTCGTTACCGTATGAAAGACTGGGCAGAGAAGAACGGATTCGATTGGTATACACCAAGTACTCTACCAAAGGAGTGGCTATGACTAGGCACTTAGTAATACCTGATACACAAGTAAAACCTGACAGTAACTTCGATCATCTGTATTGGGCAGGGCGCTACGCCGCAGCAACTAAACCTGACGTTATCATTCATCTGGGGGATCACTGGGACATGCCAAGTCTCAGTAGCTATGACGTTGGGAAGAAGTCGTTCGAGGGTAGACGCTATGTCAATGACATTGAAGCTGGTAACGAGGCAATGGCTAGGTTTCTAGAACCCATTGAGGCAGAACGTAAACGCCTACGTAAAGGTAAGCGTAGACTGTGGAAGCCTCGCATGGTGTTTCTTCTAGGCAACCACGAGTACAGAATAGAACGGGCTATCGAATCAGACTCCAAGCTAGATGGACTGATGTCATACAACGACTTCTATCTAGATAGCTGGGAGGTAGTACCGTTTTTACAACCCATCATCATCGACGGTATAGCGTACTGCCATTACTTTACCAGCGGTGTGATGGGTCGTCCTGTTACTACTGCAAAGCTCATGTTGCAGAAAAAGTTTATGTCATGTATCATGGGACATGTTCAGGATAGGGATATAGCTTATGCAAGAAAAGCAGATGGAAGTAGTATTACTGGTTTGTTTGCTGGCATTTTTTATACTCATTCTGAAGATTATCTAAACCCTCAGACTAACGGTAGCTGGTCAGGTATCTGGATGTTGAATGAAGTAGACAACGGATCCTTTGATGAACTACCCATCAGCATAAACTACCTCAGGAGAAAGTATGGATGACGTTCGACGAGTTGTTAGAACACGTTGCCGAACACTACGATGAGGTAACAATCATGGAAGCATTAGAGATCACGGCAGAAGACTTAGTAGAGCGCTTCGCAGATCGTGTTCTAGAAAAAGTTTACAAGTTTAAGGAGATGGAATGAGTATTGATGACGCAAGTCCCGAAGAGTGGGATACAGTAAGAGCGCTTAACAACCTATCAATCAGAAAAAAACCAGACCCAGTAGAACAACCTGACCACTACAACAAAGGTGCTATCGAAGCTATTGAAGCTATCAAAGCATCTATGCCTGCTAATGAGTTTAATGGCTATCTAAAAGGTAATGCGTTGAAATATCTGTGGCGGTACGACTACAAAGGTAAACCAGTAGAAGATTTACGTAAGTGTCGCTGGTATATTGACAGATTAATTAAGGAACTAGTTTAATGGATGCATATCAACAATACATACACAAGTCCCGCTATGCACGTTACCTGCCAGAGGAACAGCGACGGGAGACTTGGGAAGAGACAATCGACAGATACCTAAACTTCTGGATTGATAAAGGTAGACTAACATTAGAAGAGGCCAACGGTATTTTTTCTGACATCCACAACTTAGATGTCATGCCTTCTATGAGGGCGCTTATGACTGCAGGAGAAGCTTTAGATCGTGACAACGTAGCTGGCTTTAACTGTAGCTACCTACCTATCGACCATCCTAAAGCGTTTGACGAAATGATGTACGTCCTGATGTGCGGTACAGGCGTAGGCTTCAGCGTTGAGCGTCAGTACGTATCAAAGCTACCTGAAGTAGCGGAGGAATTTCATGACACCGATACCGTTATACACGTCGCCGATTCTAAAATTGGCTGGGCTAAAGCCTACAGAGAACTTATTAGCTTGCTCTATTCGGGTCAGCTTCCAAAGTGGGACATATCTGGAGTACGACCTGCAGGGGCAGCACTTAAAACCTTCGGCGGTAGAGCATCTGGTCCAGAACCTCTTGTCGATCTCTTTAACTTTACCGTTGAAGTCTTTCGCGAGGCTCATGGACGTAGGCTCTCCTCAATTGAATGCCACGATCTCTGCTGTAAGATTGCACAGATCGTCGTCGTCGGCGGGGTTAGGAGAAGTGCTCTCATCAGTTTGTCTAACCTCACTGACGATAGACTCCGACGATGTAAGTCAGGACAATGGTGGCAAGACAATCCTCAACGTGGTCTAGCCAACAACAGTGCATGTTATACAGAGAAGCCAGACTTTGAGGCATTTCTAAATGAATGGAAAAGTTTATACGAGTCCCGATCAGGAGAGCGAGGTATGTTCTCTAGAGTCGCAAGTCAAAAGCAAGCTGCAAAAAACGAGCGACGAGATGCTACCTATGATTTTGGAACTAATCCATGTAGCGAGATCATCCTACGGCCTTACCAATTCTGCAATTTATCAGAAGTTGTTGTCCGGGCAACCGATACGTTGTCAGACCTCAAACGAAAAGTTCGTGTTGCGACTATCCTTGGAACTCTACAGGCTACCCTAACGGACTTCCGCTACCTACGTAAGGTGTGGAAAAACAACACAGAGGAAGAAGCATTACTAGGAGTATCACTTACTGGTATCATGGATCATCCGACGTTGTCGGGAAGGAAGGACAAAGGTGTACTCAAGACATGGCTTACTGAGCTACGTGAAGAGGCTATCAGAACGAATAAATCATGGGCTGACCGACTGGCTATTAATACTAGTTGCGCTATCACCGCCGTTAAGCCTTCTGGTACTGTTAGTCAATTGGTGGATTCTGCTAGCGGTATCCATCCACGATACGCACAACAGTACATCAGACGAGTACGAGCAGATGCAAGAGACCCATTGTGTCAAGTACTGGAAGCAGCTGGAATCCCCGTAGAAGACGATGTAATGTCACCCAGTACTAAGGTATTTAGCTTCCCTATAAAGTCTCCTGACGGGGCTGTGGTGGCCTCTGAGATGGGTGCAATGGAGCAGTTAGAATTGTGGGAGATATACCAAGATTATTGGTGTGAGCATAAACCATCTATGACGTGTTACTATCGTGATGATGAGTTTCTTGAGGTAGGTCAGTGGTTGTACAACAAGTTCGACAAGATAAGCGGTGTTAGTTTTCTGCCTTATTCCGAACATACGTACCAACAGGCTCCTTATGAACCCATCGACGTAGAGACCTATGAGAAGCTGAAGGAGGAATTCCCAGAGACGATTGATTGGAACATCTCTGAGAACTCTGACATGACGGAAGGGTCTCAACAGTTAGCCTGCACGGGTAATAACTGTGAGTTGTAACTTATGGGGCTTCGGCCCCTTTTTAGTCTAAAATGCCTGTACCTTTAATAGTCTTACCTACAATAGGTAACGCCTCTATTGTTTCATCAGGTATAGGATCGCCCTTTCTTAGCGCATCAGCTATATCTTCTAAAGCAGCGGCAGGTAATGTAGCGCCTATAGGCGGCATCGTGTTAAGCAGCATAGCGTGAGCAGGATCTTCCATAAACTTAGCATAACCATAATCGTTAGCGCCCATTGCACCAAACGTAAGAACAGAACCTATCTGATATAAAGCTCCATACGCAGCTTCCTCAGGGTCAGGAGCCTCACCTTTAATTACTTGACGAGCTTCGTTAACAACACCGTATCCACCTCCAGACAAGACCATGTACTTCATAGCATTAGTAAGTGCTTCCTTCTTGTTGCCTTGCTGCCACTCTCTAAAAATACGTCTTTCCATTAAGTCAAACTGCTTAATAGCAAAACCTTTAAGCATGTAAAACAATCGAGCATTAGGATTAGCAAGACCGAAAGATGTCTGAGCAGCAGCGTTAATAGGCTGGAGCCTAAACAAATCAAACATTACAAGATCACGTACTAACTCACTACTGGTATTGTTAGCTGCAATGTCTCGTTTAAGTTGATCTATCTCACCACGGCTAAAACTATGTTTCCATTTTTCATCAAACTTACCAGCTCTTATGTCTTGCTTTGCTTTATTAAAAGAAGCACCCATAATACGGCTTTTACCAAACTTATCTAGCCCTGAAAAACCTGACCATTTCATAGACCATCGCAACAAATCTTCGCTGGCCGTTGCTAGTTTTTGTATAAAAGCGGGACCAAGAGTAGGATCGCCTTTGTTAGCTCGACGTACAAAATCACCAAATACTTGCTGGCCCAACCCTACTTCATCAGCAGTAAGACGTATACCGTTCTTAGAAAAAACAGCCTTAAGAACATTACCTACACCTAACTCAAAAGAAGCGTTAAACAAATCGTGTATGTTCATCAACGCACCATAAGGATTAGCAATAGTCCCTACGTACCCAAGAGAACGAACCATTTCTAATTCTTGTGCCATACCTCTATTGGCATTGACGCCTAAATCATCTAGAACTTCAATAGCGTTTTTTATCTGAACATCGCTAAGACCTTCTTTTTCTAGTGCTTCACGTATAATTTTTTCGTCAAACAACTTAAAAGTATCAGTTTCTATTTTAGCTAATGCCTCAAGGGCAGTCATTTCTCCTGCTTCTACTTTTTGCCTAAGACCTTTAGGTAGTTCTTTTAAAGCAGGAGCAACAAGAGGAGTTCCTGAAGTACGAAGACCTAGCTGCTTACCTAGTTCCATACGGGTAAGAGTTTCTCTTTGCCATCGCCAATGAGAATCAAAAATATTTACGTACTCTAGTTGTTCGTCTAAAGGTTTTTCTCGCTCTTTTTCCATAGCTTTACGTTTGCGAGCTTTACTAGCATCATCTTCAGCCTTTGATGCTGCTCTTGCTCTGTTAACACGTAGGCTTACATCGTCATCGCTGGATTTAACAGCAGAGTGCATCCATATATTAGATAGCGGACCTTTAGTAACTTCTTTCCGATATCGAGTATTAAACTCTACGTTATCATCAAGAAATCTTTGTAACCTGTCACCAGCGCCTTCGCCTATTTTTTTATTAGCATAAGCTTTAGCTCTATTTAAAGCAGACTGAGCAACCTTTCCGCCTAATCTTTGTGCGTTTACAGCATCTAACAACATGTCGTTAAACTCAACATCGTCAGCAAGATTACGAAGGTCTTCCATACCTTTCCATATATGGTCTAATTCTGCTTGACCACGTACAGTACGATTCATTCCTCTAATAATACGCTCAGAAAAAGCCTTACCTACCGTTGTTTCAGCTAACGTAGCAAGAGGAGATGCTAAACGACGAAGCTTTACAATAGTATCTTGGGCAGCGGGTATTGTTCTATTAACGTCTAACGAAAACCTTCCCGCTACATTATCAAGTAAATCACGTCTATACGCATTAAGATCATCAACATCAACAAACCCTCTAGTAGAGTTCTTTCGTAGTTCTTTTATTCTTTTGTTCTTACTAACAATCTTATTAAGTTGTTTATTAGAAACGCCCATCTCACTGCCAAAGTTAAGCAGCCTTAAATTAAAGTTACCCAATTGATTAGGATCTACGCCCTGACGACCTAAAGATTCAGCAAGAAACTCAGTTTCTCTAATAATAAGCTGATCTACTACTTGGTCATCAGTAAGCTGTGCATCAGGACGAACAACTACTTTATTCTCAGATACAACATTCTGCAAAGCGTCTGTTTGTTGTTTATGCAAAGACTCTGTGTCAGTAGACTTACGGATAAAAGAAGGATCAAAAACTGACTCAATTACTTTACCACCTACAAAACCAGCCCCTGCTCCTGTGACTCCATACATACCACGCTCTTCAGGAGTTTTTCCTGAGCCGACTCCGTAAGCAAAACCTTCAACAGCTCCTTGTTCAGGAAGTCTTACTATACCTGCTCTACCCAAAGCAGCCGCTGTCATAACCCCACCGGGAACAATACCTAAACTCTCGCCAAGTACAGCAGCTCCAGGATTTAAATATCTAAACTCTTCTCGTTCTTTATCTATACGATCTTTTTCAACAGCATAAGACGTACCTTTTTCTTTTGAGGCAACAAAAGCTTCAAGCTCATCGGCAGCTTGTAAAGTTAAACCTCCCATAACTTCACGAGCAAAACCACGAGACAACTTTTCTTCTTCGTCTAACTGCGCTTGAATAGATTCTTTTAACTGATCAGAAAAACCAGAAGGTATTACTTCTCGTGGTAAATTAGATTGTTTTCTGTACTCAGCTAATTTTTCTTCGAAATCGTACTCTTCGATACTTTGAACAAGGGAATCAGAAAGTTTTAAACCTAAATTTTTAAGAACACCGCCTATATCAGAACGTTTTACATCACCTATCCGTGGTCCTCTAGCTTCTTCAAACTCTTCTCTTGTCATACCATACGTACCCATAGGACTAATGCCCTCACGTACAGGAGCAAGTCCAGAGTCAGCTACAGAAGGTAACGATACAGAAGGTAACGACGGCTTTGATTGAGCCATTAATTCAGTAAGAGTAACATCAGGTTTGTCAACGCCTACAGAAGGAACTTTAACAGAAGGCATAGATGGTTTTGATTGAGCCATCAAATCAGTCATTGTAACGTCTGGTGTGTCAACACTTACACTAGGCATTGATACACTAGGTAATGACGGCTTTGACTGAGCCATCAAAGCAGTCATTGAAACGTCTGGCGTGTCGAGACCTACGTCGCTGATTCTAGAGATTAACTTATCAAACATACTAGGAGGACTATCAAAGTCTGTATCAAACTCGTCTCCGGGCTTGACATCAAATTTTACTCGAGTAGGTTCTTGAATAGTAATAGCAAGCATTTTAGCAACGGACTCTTCATCTGTTTTTAAAACAGCCGCCAGCTGAGGCAAAGTCGCACCAAGATCTATAGCTCTACGAACAAGATCTGGAAGTCTACGTTGAATCTCTTGCCTCCTAGGATCAAGGTCTTTATTAACTTCTTCTTTAGTAGAAGTATTTTTGGTTTTATCCGTTGACATAAAAATTCCAACTTATCAAAAATTATTCATTCTATTTGAACGAGTAGCTTCTGCTCTTATCTGATTTAATATTGCTATCGCCTCTTCCCTTGATACATTTTGTTCTTTCATTATTCCTTTAATATTTTTTTCTCTTTGCGCTGCTATAGCTGCTTCCGCATCTGTTATTGCCGATGATTGTTCTTGACCCGGAATCATCTTACGCATTCCAGCCATACCGTAATCAATAATTTCTTGTTCAGTAGCCTTTGGATTCTGTTGTATATACAAAGCAGCTTGTTCTACAAACATTTTTCTTTCAGAATCTTCCATATCTTCTAAAGCATCTGCCATGTCATTACCTTGCCAGACCCATGTTTTACTTCCTCTAGCTTCAATAGCATCTATTAGGTTATTGACACGTACCTTTGCTGCTTTTTCTCCTGTTTTAAGACCTTTAAGCCTTGCAATATCAGAATCAACAGCAGTTATTACACTTTTAACAGCGGTTATACGTTCAGGTCTCAACATAGTAGACTCTGGATCCATAACTTTAGAGTACAAATCAGAAAGTCTTTCATCCTGCTCTAACAAATAAGGATTGTTTTTAATGTAATCAGTATAAAAAGGATCTAATTTTCCAGATTGCACAGATGTTACACGAGCATCTTTACGTGTCTGTAAAGTGTTTACTTCTTCTAATATATCTGATACAAGACGAGGAGGAACATCAATAGTTTCACCACCAACACTTACTGTTGGAGGCACTTCAGTTTGATTGTTTGCTATCATTTGTGCTGCAATAGTGGTTGTTATAGTATTATCAGCTAGTACTTGTTGATTGGCAATATAAGTGTCTCTACTAGCTGTCAACCTAGCAGCTTCAGCATACTTCCCAGTTCTGTTTAACCTATCAATAGCAAAGTTAAATCGCTCAATAGGAGTCATAGAAGCAAATTGCTCGTTTTTTTCTTTTTGTGCTTGAAGTGCTGGAAGTTGCCCTATGCCTTGACCTAATTGAAAAAGGTTTTGACTGAAACTAGGACGCATTAGAGCACTTAAAAATCCTTGTGAATAAGTAGCCATTATTTTATCCTTTAATCAAATATTCCGCCAATAACATCAATAATAGAGCTACCGCCTTCAGGTGTTGGAGAAACTAAACCAGACAACAATCCTGTACCAAGCTGACCGAATAGCTCTGCCTGTCCAAGACCTGAACTAAGCAACGCCTGTAGTCCACCCATTTCTGCTTGACCAAACAAACCAGCACCTTGTAGCTGAGCGCGTTGAGCCAACTCTGCAGCCGGGAGACCTGCTTGAAGTACGTTGAGTGCCTGAGCTTGCGGCAAGTAAGCAGCGCCAAGAGCGCCTGTGCCAAGCTGTTGTTGCAACTGTTGTAAACCAAGTCCACCACCAAGTAAACTTTGACCTGCAGCCAGTGCCTGTAAAGCTTGCTGCTGTCGTGCAGCGTCTAAAGCTTGCTGTTGTCCTGCTAGGTTTGCACCTAAGCCTGCAAACTGTGCGCCAAGGCCAGCCTGTTGAGCCTGAAGCCCACCAGCGACTTGTGCCAATTGAGCAGCTTGACCAGCAGCAGTAGTAGCCCTTCCAAGACCTTCTGACTCCAGTTGTGACTGAATTTGCTCTGCGGACAACCCAAGTTGTGACAGCTGTGCAGCCCTCTGTTGTGCTTGTGACTGCAACTGACTTGACAAGCCTGCTTGTTGCGTAAACATACCGCCTAGAGCCTGAGCTTCGCCAAGAGCTTGTCTACGTTCTGCTTGAGCTTGTTGTATGGCCGACAATGAAGCTCTATTACGTGCTTCTTCCTGTGCTGTAGCCATTGCTAGTTGTTCAGGAGTAGCGCCACCAAAGGCTGCTGAACGTGTACCTAAGCGTCCTTGTGCTGCCAAACGCTGCTCCAAAGCAAGACGCTGACGTTCTTCTTCAGGACGTTGTGTAGCACGTATGCGCTCAAACACTTCTGCTTCTCTTTCGCCCGTAGGTTGTAGCACCTGCTGTGCTGCTTGACCCGCAAGGCCACCGTACTGCTGTCGTAAGGCTTCTACGTCTGCAGGAGCAGTAGTACCAAGACCAGCCATGCCTAAGCCCAACGCTTGTTGGCCTAGTTGACCTATACCAGCGCTTGGTTGTTGACCTAAGAGTCCGCCTACTTCTCCTGCAAACTGTCCACGAAGGAGGTTTATGTCTGCAGGCTGTGCTCCAGCAGCTCCCATGAATTGACCGCCTAGACCAAAGGCTTGCTGGGACGCTGCTTGGGTAGGCAATATGCCAAACGTAGGTTGACCCATAAGTTGCTGACCTGCACCAAGAGCACCAAGACCTGCCTGAGTTAGCTGCGCTTGTCCTGCAACAGGTTGTCCAAACATCTGACCTGCTTGACCCATCAACTGTTGAGAGATAGCTTGCTCTTGCGGTGCCAATGTAACGCCTAGACCACCTTCAGGAGTTGTCTGAAGAACACCACCAGTACCTGTAGTAACAGTAAAAGGTCTAAACTGTGTCTGTTCAAGCTGTGTTCTAGCTAGGTCACCTGCTTCTGTGCGCGCTTGTTCACCTATTTCACCAAGGCGTTGATAAGCCTCTCCAGTAAGAAGACCACCAGCAGCAGCAATACCTCCAATACCAAGTAGTTTTGCAATATCTTCTGGACTCATTAGTACGTACCTCCGTCAATTGTTCCTGTAGACAGCGTACCTGTGAATGTCAACGCAGGAATCGTCACTGTGCCTGTAAAGGTTGGTGAAGCAATGTCTGCCTTTGTAGCGATAGCTGTAGATATAGCGTCAAACTCTGTTTCAAATTCAGCGCCCTTAATGATTTTACCGCTGTCTCCGGAAGGTAGACTGTCTTTAGCGGCAAAGTCAGTGGTCTTTGTATAGTTACTCATAGTACTTTACCCATTAGTGCTAATACGTTGATCTCTTGGAGAGACAAACCTGAACCGTCTATGTCTGCTTCCAACCCAATTGTTATAACTCCACCGCCTCCGGTAGTGTTTATGCCACGGCGTGACGTAAGATCACCACCTGTAAATTCTGCTGTACTGTTGTACTCACTTTCGTTAAAGTAACCTGTTATCTGATTACCTACAGTAAACTCTGCCGTCTGAAAGAATGTACCAAAGTCGTAAGCCCACTTAAGAAACATAATAGCGCTGTTAGCACCAACAATGGTAGGGCGTAGCTTTTTAAGTATCTTAAGGCGTGACGGGTCACCAAAGGTCAAACCGGGGCTGTAGTACTTGAAACGATACTTCTCGCCGTTGTCTCTGTAGCCACTGTATTGACCTATGCCTTCAGCGTTACCAATTAGTAACGTACCGTCGTCTTTTCTACCGTAAGCTGTAAAGCCTGTGCCGGGCCAGCGTGTTACACGGTAAGCACCATTCTCTAGTGTTCCTCGAACGTCGAAGCAGTAGGTAACATCTTGAGCTGTAAAAGTAATTAAGTAGAAGCCTTCTTCTGGGCTGTACACTGAACGGTAAAACTCAGTCTCATTTTGTAACAAGCCAATAATGTCTTTAGAAATAGTGCTTGACAAACTTGTAATAGGCATTGACTTTTCTTGTATTGTTCTACCAAAACTTTTGAGTCCCGTGTGTGACAAAAACAAAACGTCTGCGCCCGTGTGCTGCACAGTGTCACGATCAACACAACCAACGCCTGCTACAGTATCTGCAAGTGACATTGTTGCTGGGGCTTCTGCTCCTTGGTACACAACAATACTGTGCTTACCAAAGATAATCAATAGACCATTGTGTGCTGCTAATGCTACAATTTCGTCGTACCCGTCAGGCCAAACTTTAGATATGTCAATAGACCCGCTAGTACCACCGGACCAGTCATGGCCTATTAACAGGTCAGACCAGTACACTGTGGACTTGTCATTGTTTACGTCTGCTGTCCAAAGCCGTCCATAGGCTGCTAATACTTCATTACCGTACATGGTAGACGCAACACCAGCAGCACCTGTGACGGTACTTAATTTGACTACAGCTGCTCCAGCATTGTCATAAACAAGAGGTTCGTACCCACGTTGGAAAAAGTAAATTTTGTCATTAAAGTTAACCATCTTCCAGTTGTCTTGGGTAATAGTATAACTTCCGGGTGTCTCGTCAACTAACGTAGTTGTACCGCTAATGATCTTGTTATTACCTACAGAGAATATCTTTGTGTTGCCTCCGTTGTCTTCAAACTCTTTAATTGCTCTGATCTTGGCGCTGCCCAATACAGTTTTGTTTGTTGTAATGACACTGTATCCCTTACGTGACGCAATACGACCACGCTTGTCAATCACTGCGTTGTCAGCAATGTCAGCAAACGAAGGGTCTTGAGCCAGCGGAGAATCTTCTGTGTTGATTCCTTTGAAGGCTGGAGCAACAAGATTAATACTTTGTAATTGTTGAGCCATAGCTACCTCACGGCGTATAGAAGATTACTTCTTCTGGGTGCTTTTGAGCGTCTAGTGCAATAGCGTCAGACAGGTACTTAT
>JGI25132J35274_1000358_pt1 | contig 12280 bp, 18 predicted proteins | sample ETNvirenome_6_30_FD_35274 | JGI IMG/M metagenome (IMG submission 35274)
GAACGCAAATAAAGCTCGGCCTTCATCCAAGCTATTGTCGGGTCTTGGGTTCCGAAGAGCTTGCGGATCACTCGCATTTACGTCCCCCAGTTTTAGTTGAGGCTGATCTTGATCTACAACATCTCGACCAACTAACAGACCATTCCAGCGACCATCCTCTATCTGCTTTACTAAGTCTCTTAGCGGATATCGGAAACCAGTCCTGTCGCAAAACCCGTAGGCATGCTTACCCTTTGCGTAGCTACTCATAAGTCGTTATAGCCGCCGGGAGCCATGTACAACGCCGCTTTTTCGCGAGCCGCATCAGCCGCCAAAGCCCACTGCTCTTCGTACACCTGCTTCAGCATAGGGGCCATCTGCATTGCTTCTGGACGCTTACTTGCTATTTGGTAGGCAAGTCCCGACACCAAACAGGGCAAGAATCTTGCCGGCACATCCATGTTGTTTGATGCGGGACTGCCCGTATCTTCTATCCGCTCCATGTAGTAATACTCAAACGTATAGCTCGTTGTCGCATCTGGTACTGGCCAGAAGTGGACAGTGATGCCTGTCGGCTTACGCTCAACGTAATACTGCAACGGACGCCCCTGAGACAGCTTGTTTGTCTGGTGGGCGTACTGGCTCACCGAGATCCTCTGCATCGTCAGGTCTGATTGCTTTGAGGTATCGCCTGCGTCTGTGCGAAGCAAGCCCTCGATAATATCTAACTTGTCAGCAGTAAGGTCGTATGACGCAGTTCCTGCGGTAAGAGCCTGTGAGCCATTTCGTACCGTCCAGAGATTAAGCCCACGGTTTTGCCATTCAAGCATAAGTAGATCAAGACTGCGGCGAGCAGTTTTGTAATCATACCCGCTCCTAAGCTCCAGACCTGCACGCTCATACGCCTCTTCCATGATGTCTGACACGTCAAGGGTAAAGCTGGTTGTTCCGCTTGTCGCCATTTATACAGTCCGCCCTCTAGTCCTGCCGCGAATGGCAATGCCATTTCTACACTTTGGCTTAGGTATTTTTCCGCCACCCGACTTCTTCTCAACGCCAGCCTCAGACAGCGCGATAGCAACCGCTTGTTTCGGGTTCGTGACCTTCTTGCCAGATCCGCCTGATTTAAGAGTCCCCCTCTTAAACTCCCCCATGACCTTCTTAACCTTCTTGGAGGATGGCGCGTTTTTAACTTGCTTTGCCGTCTGCGCTCTACTGATTGCCACTGCTGTGCGCCCCTTCTTCTAGACGCACAATGCGCTCAATCCACGCATCCAAGCGCACCGCTAGCCGATCAACATCCGGCTGAGCACTGCTGGGTCTCTCTTTAAGTTCTTCTATTTTGCGTTCAATGCTCTGGATTAGCATGTCTTGCCGCGCATCATCAGGCAACGCGCCAAGCTCACCGCGAGGCCACTTGATCCGAAACTCGGTATTCATATCAATCGTCATCTGATTTTTCAGCATCTCGCGCTCCATACCCTCAAGACGAGACTCAATACTAAAGTAGGCAGATGTGGCGATAATGACCGCCACCACTATTGATATAAGATTACGCAAGGGAATCGTTACCTCTGTGCCAGAGTTGATCTTTGCCGCCGTCATTACCACTTAACCTTATTGGCCCAATACGCGGCAGACATTTTCCCCTTTTTGATATTACGGCGGTGTCGAGCCTTGAAGGATTTTCGCTTGGCCTTCATTCTCGCTGACTCTCCGGATTTAGGCTTGCCCGCCGTTTTAGCGCCTTGCTCACCAAAACGAATAATTTTTTCTTTGCCACCCTCACACGCCTTTACGACATGCGATTTTTTAGGGTGATTAGGCGTTCGACGCGGTTTGTTACATGACATAGACTTTTTGTCTACGCGACCGCCCTTCTTGTAATACACCCTCACTTTCGGTGCCTCGCTGTCTTTTTGGCTACCTTCTTAGGTTGCTGAGAAAACTGCTTGCCCTTCTTCGTATCAGCACGCTTTTTGCGAGAAGTCGCGGCGTATTCTTTAGCTGACAGTGACTTAATCGCTTTTTCAGGAAGATAACGCTCGCCTGTTGCCTTGGCACCCTGAGTGCTTGGCTTGCCAGACTTTGTGCGCCACTTCTGTTTAGTCCACTTTTTGAGAGACTTTTGCGACTTTTTGAGTGCCATCAGTCTCGATAGCCTCCGCCTTTAGCCTTGTACTGCTGTGCCAGCATTTGTGCTTTTCTGGCACTCCACTGTCCGGGCTTGCCACCTTTTCCGCCAGACTTGATCTTGTTAAAAAGATTCTTNCGCATGGTCGGCTTGGTGTAGTTGCCAGCCTCATTCACTTTCGACTTGGTTTTCCCGCCGCTCTTGTAATAAACGCGCATCTTAACCGTAGTTCTTTTTGACTTTCAGCACGATACTGTAAGAATCGCCAGAACTGTGTCCTACCGTGGTGAAGTTAATGTCGCCGGTTTTGCCTGATCCCGCGTTGTTGGGGATGCCAACAAAATCAGAAAAGTCTACTGAGTCTGAGTAGTCAGCAGGAAGCTCCCAAGCTAAAACATCGGTCGATGCGTCAAACAGAATTTCCACACCCATGCCAATAGTAGAAAACCAGATGCACTCAATCTGCACGCTTGAGCACGCGGCACTATTCGCTGGGTTAGCTGAAAGAGCAGAAACATCAATCTTTGTCACGGCGGACTCGCCTGTACCGTCGCTGACGTTCGTAAATGCAAAAATTGCAGTGCGGGGGCCGTCTTCGATTGTCTGACTAGTAACTGTGTCAGCCATCTTTGTCTCCTAAAGAAAGGGGGCCGAAGCCCCCGACTAGATTATTGATCGGCAAACGCTGGGGCAGTTGCGCCAGTTACAGTGCCGAAAATCTGATAATTGGTGGAGTTCAAGCCAACAATCGTTACGTCAAATCCAGCAGGTACGTTAAGTTGGATACTGCTGTTGGAGTTTCCGTCGGAGAACACCGCGCTTACTTCATTGTCGGTGTCTAAGAACGTGACGCCGCCTATGTAGTAGTTGGTGTTGCCGGGAGTGACGATAATTGCATCAGTGGCATCTGCCGCACCGCCAGCGTAAACAAACCGAAATACAGAGCCTGCAACGGGCGCTGGCAATGTATAGGTGTTGTCTTGTCCGCCATCGGGAACGAAGAGGATTCTGCCGCTGTGAGTAGCGTTGGTGAGGGTGACATCAGCATCTGCAAGGCTTACGGGGCCGTCACCAATGGTCGCAACCTCGGTGATTGTGCCGGTAGTAGAATCTTTGCTGATGGTCTTGAATGTGGTTTCAGAGCGTACTGGCCCCAAAAAAGTAGTGTTAGCCATGTGAGTCTCCTGTCGTGGCCAGAGTCTAAATGTTCCACATGGAACAATTAGTCAGGAAAAAGAAAAGGGGGCCGAAGCCCCCGTACTATTAGGACGTTCCGGGCGAACCGTAAATGCCCAGAGGATCGGATACGCCGAAGCTGTATCGCTCGCGAGCCTTGTATCGGACATTGCCGGTATCAAAGTCGCCGTCCATTGAAGTCTCCAGCGCAGTACGCTGGAAGTGCTTCATGCCGTTCGGTACGTCGGTGATAACGAAGAAGGCGTTGGTGTCAGTCAAGAAGTGATTGACTGAGTAGCCTTCCGGAATCGAGCCGTTGTTGCGAAGGGCGTTGATGTCGTTGTCAGCCGTGCCAACTCGACCTTCAGTCTCAAGCAAACGAGTTGCTACAAACTGAAGCGCGGGTGGAACGATCAGACGACGAGGACGTGCCGCGATCAGCAGACCACGCTCATCGGTAAATGCGGCGATGTTAATCACTGCATCTTCCAGAGAGGTCTCGTTCAGATCAGCCGCAGTGGATGGACGGTTGGCATTGGTGCCACCGTTTACCAGCGGGTGAGCCGTGCTGAACAGCGTTACGCCGTCACCAGAGTTGTAAGACGTGAAGCCGTCGTTAAGCGGGTTAGCCGCTTTAACCTGCTTGGTGTGAGCCATAGCCCGAGCCAGCGCCTTGGTGTAACGAGCAGACAAAGAGTCATACAGGTTATCTTCCATAGCTTCCTCAGTGATAGAGAAGCCAAGAGCGATGGTTTCGTGGTTATAGCGAGCAGTGAAAGACTCTTGTGCTGAGTCATAGCTGATGGCCGCGCCTTCAGCTTTGACTGGTGCCGCACCGAATCCAGACAACTTCACCTCTTCTTCAAACGAACGCTCAGATGATTCAGTTTCGTAAATCATCGTGTGCTCGTCATCGTACCGCTCATACTCCAGACCGAACAGGGCGTTCAAACCGGGGAGCAGTTCTTTCAGCATTTGTGCGCGTGAAATAGCCATTACCTAGACCTCCTTAAACGCCGAGCTTCGTTTCGTAAGCATGGCTAAGTGGCAGGTAGGTCACAACACAGTCGGTGAAGGAATCACCTGCCGCGCTATCGGGACCGTCCACGAAGTCTACAATACGAAGTGGGAGCGAGTTAGTGGTAGCAATCGTAGAAGCGTCAAGCGCATTCTTACTGCGGCCAATCGAAGTTGAGCCAGCAGTACTGACTGCCGATACGTTATTACCCAGACCTGTTTGGGCAATAGACCCATCACCCTGCATCTGGAACAACAGCTTGGGATCATCAACGACATAAGCCACGATGTCATCCGCCGCAGTTGAGGCAGGGAAGTACTGGTTGAAGGTCGGCTGACTAGTGCCGGGATCAGTGTAGGAACAGCCGACAAAAATGCCGACGGTGCCTGCAACAACCGCAGTTGTTACTGCGGCTTTCTCGACGGTGCCTGCGGCGACCAGTTTTACGAAGTCACCATAAAAGATGTCCGTGCCATAGGCATTGGCAATCTTGATATGGCGAACCTTCCCGGTGAAGGAACCGGAGGCACTGAGCGTACCTACGGGTTCTGCACCCATTGGAGTAGCTGAAGAAGCCATTTCCTTTCTCCTTGAAAGTTAACAACCGAGACCACCCTTGCGGGATCAGTCTCGACCAAAGGTTGTCCGAGTGGACCGCTCTGGATTAAGAACGGGCATTCGGGGATCGTTTTGCTTGAGGAAGTTGTTGTCCACAGACTCCATCTGGCTTGCCGCCATGTGCTGGAAGTGCTCCTCTCGGGCCTGCATCTTGTCTGCCGGAGCCTTGCATAGAAGCAAGCCGCCAATCTCGATGTTGCCCTCAAAACGGGAGTCAATGTCAGACATTACGTTCAATTCCGGATGGTCTTCGGCCTTCACCGGAACCCATCCTTCTCTGAACTTCTGAGAGACATTGGTGTTGTCTGCATGACCCAAGGTGCTTGTTCGTATCCACCGGAAAACCCATCCGTCTTGCGGATCTGGATTTGGTAGTACGGATGCAGGCAACCATGAATCAGATGGACGTTCTTCTACCTCTCGGGCTTCTGCCGCCCGCGCTGTGCGCTCTTCAGCCATGATTAACTCTCCTTGAGTAACTGGTTGGCATATTGTTCAGGTGTAAGACCAAGACGCTTAGCGAGTGCGACTTGGGTGCGGCTCAACCTCACTTTGCGTGGTTTGGCACCGTTGTTCCTTGCGGAAGGCGCCACCACCACGGAGGGGCTTCGGGAAGTCGAGGAGACCGGACTCTCGGAGTCATCGGTCGAGCCACTACTCTCTTCACCAAAGTATTCTGGGAACTTGCCCTGCACGCGCCGGTCAAGCTCTTCGTAATAATCGTCAGAATCAGGGTCAATCCCTTCTTGACGGATCATTTTCTCATGTACGCCGTAGGCATACGCGGTCATTTCCATGTGGTCTTCTGACTGAAACCACTTGTTACTCTCAGCCCATGCTAGGGCTTTTTCGCTAGGCTGTCTGACCTGCGGTGTTTGCGCCTGCCGTTGTGCCGCTTGCTGGCGTTTGAATGCTTCCTGTTGCTTCGCGAGTTCAGCCTCATTTGGCATTGGCCGGCGTTTCTTGTACTCATTGCTCTGTTGAGAAACTTGTCCAAGATCATACTGAGCATTAGTCATGGCCTTTTGAGCCTCAACCTGCTTGTCAGTATTGCCTTCCTCCACTGCTTGGCGGTATGCCATCTCTGCCTGAGCCATCGCCATTTCTGCACGTTGCTCTGACTGGGTTAGCAGTGCGCCCTCGCCCTGATGAAGCACACGCTGAAGCTCTCGGTTTTGCTCAGCATATTGCTGGGCTACCTTGACTGCTTCCTCGCGCATACGCTCTGCGTCTTCACGCAGGCGCCGCTCTTGATGCTGTTCATAACGGAGCTTGTTGATGCGCTTCTTGACTTTGTCGCCATAGCCTTGAAGCTCGTCATCGCCGTCCTCGTCCTTGGAGTCTTTGGCCTTCGCAATCGGTCTGCGATCCTCTGGCTCCCGGTCGTCAACAACTTCGATGTCCATGTTTGGATCGGAACTTTCCTCATCAGCTTTTTTGCCGATTGTCGTCCGCACGCCGAGAAACTTATCCTCAGCAGACATGGACGACTGTTCCATTTCTGTTTGCTCTTCGCTCATACCTTCTCAATCCCCCTAGGGTCTTCGACGACTGCCTCTACGCTGTCATCATTGATTAATCGAAACTCCTTACCGTGCACCTTAAATCTGGTGCCGCTATAAGAACGCATAAGAATCCAGTCTCCCTCTTGGCAGTAAGCGCCATTGGGAAACCGTTTCTCGTCCTTGTAAGCGTCTGCGCCCATCTTCAAAACGAATCCACAGATGGAGCCAATCTCTTCCACCTTGAGTGTTTCAGCCGCCTTGAGGATGCCGCCTTCCGTTTTTTCGTCAGGCTCTGGCAGTGCGATAAGTAGTTTGTAACCTTGGGGTTCTGGAAGTTGACTCGCCTTCTTTGGCTCTTCCGTCATGTTTCACATCCTTGCACCGAAGATTGGCGTTCGGAGTCGCCTTGCGTTGCTTCCTGCAACGAAACTAGTCTCGATCCATCCTCTTGTTGAGGTCGAGAAGCTCGCGTTCGGCATAGGCCAAGCCTTCGATAATGCCGGTACAACGAGAATAATCATTCATGTCTTTACAGCCGCCGCCAGCTACATGGTCCGTCACCTCATTCATGTGGTCTCGGAGTTGTTGCTGTAGTGCCGCTAACAAGTTATTGGTAGCACGCTCACTCATCGTCGATCAGGTCTCTCACCAGATTGAATCCTGACTTAAACCCTTCGATCTCTTCGCGAGAGCGGTTGCTGTCTTCAGACGCCTTCATCTTCGCCGCAATCTTTGCCGCTTCAATGCGCTCTGAAGTCTGGAGTTTTTCCATGTCAAGTACGGCCTTTCCTTGGGCCTTTTGCAGATCAGCCTGTATCTTGGCCATTTCTGCCTGAGCCTTGGCTTGCGCCGATAGCTCTTTGATTTGCAACTCTTTTTGTTGCATCTGGATAACAGGATCTTCCTGCATCTCAGCATTCTGCTCGGCTTGCGCCATCATTTGAGCCTTGCCTGTGACCTGAGCCGCCGCCGGAGCAACCAGCTTAGCAAGGCGGAACTCAATGTCTTCTGGCAGAGGCTCGCCCGGAGGCGGAAGCTCAACGCCCAGTTCGCGTTCAATCTTGGCGCGATACTCAAAGGCAACGTGCTCGGCGATATGCGCGGCCAGAGCCGCTTGAATTGCACCTGCCGTTGGGCTCTTCTCCATCAATCCCATGAGTTCGGGGTTTTCTATCAGGGACATGTGCACTTGAATATGCGCTTCATGATCCTGATAAATAAACGCCTTAACCGGCTCACCGTTGATGATGTTCATGTTCTCGCTGACTGGATCGGTCGGCTTGATATCATCTTCAAGCGGCACAACCTTGTCTGCGTCTTGAATGCCCAGCACCTCCAGCATCTGTCGATGTAGCAGTGGCACGTCATAAATCTGAGGCGCCTGAGACGCCAGTTGCAATGCCGCCTGATACTGCATGATGCGTTGCGCCATTGTCCCCGCGTTGGGGTCGCTGACAGGGATAATGTCTACGCGGTCATCGAAGTCTGCCGCCACCAGAGGGCCAGCCTCTAGGTCGTAGGGATAAACCTCTGGTCCGTAGTCTTGTACCAGCCCCGACAAGATTTTTAGCTCTTTAGACACGGCGTGATGAACACGGCTTTGTACCGCGCTGAGCACCTTCATTTCGCGCTCAAGCACAGCAAGCGTGGTGCCTACAGGGGCTTCGCCGTTAATGTCGGATGCTTTGACATCTGCGGCTGATGCGAACCTGCGACCTTCTTGCACGATGTCGCCCAGCAACTGATACAGGACGCCGCTTGGCTCCTTGTATGGCAGGAAGGAGATGTTGTCCCTGATTGCGCCACTCGGCACATCAACATCCCTAAACTCTCCCGGCATGATCGGCGTGTCGTCGCCCTTGATTCGCAAGCCGCGAGACTTGAGACCGCCGGGAAGATTCGACAGGGTTCCGGAATCAACAAGCTGTCGCAGGATTGCGGTTGCTGACTTGGACAGTCCACCAATCATGTGGACTAGACCAAAGCCGTAGAACCCAAGCCCCGGCAGATACTGGTAGTGAACATAGTGCTCACGCCGCATCTTCTTGTCGTCGCCTTCGTACCAGTTGCGTCGGATTGACAGGATCGTTCTAGATGACTTGTCAATCGTAACGATGTAGGGCAGGGCAATCCCAGTAGGCTCGCCCCTATCTGTATCTTCAAAACCGGGCAGGTCAATATCTACCTGCATCTCCAGCAGGGTGTGCCTGCTGTCATACTCATAATTCTCAGAGTCGCCAGTCAGCCTGTTGTACTTGGCTTGTATTTCTGACAAGTCAGGTGCTGGCGGGGGCAGGTCTACGTCGATATAAAACCCAGCGACCTGCAATTTGCGAATCTCGTTGGCGGTGCGCTTCATTACATGAGTGGCACGCTCGCATGTTGAGAGGTCTGATGCGCCATAGCTCACAACGAAGTCTTCCGCCGGAATAAACATGGCGCATGGGCGACCCATGCTGGGGTCGTAATAAACCTTACGGAATGCCGAGCCTGCAATGGGCAGGGAGAACAACAGCTTCTCGGTCTCCGTCCTGTACTCCGTCATCCTCTGGGTGATGAGGTAGTTCAGGTAGTTCTGTACGCGGTGCGCTTGCTTGCTCTTTTCGTCGTCGAGCTTGCCCACGATAGTGGTCTTAACAGGGCCGCTAGCGGGGTATACCTCTTGGATTGTCTGCGCTTGGAAGCGGATAACTGCCTCAGAAAGCATAGGGTGGAACACACCACACGCGCCTTCCCACGGCGTAGACCGATCCTCAAACTTTAGACCCAGCAGATCCAGACCACGGATGTAAGAATCTTCCCAGTCTGCTCGGCTGTTGCGGTCAGCATCAAACGCGGAGACTAGTTCGGATGATAGCGCATCAAGCTCTCCATCTGACAAGTAATCAACAAGGTTGGAGTCGTGACGTGCGCCCAGAAGCTCAGCGGCGTCCGGATCAAAGTCAATCATCATCCCGCCGTCTTCATCGAAAATCCCGACTGATTCTGGGTTTTCGATCACGATCTCTAGTGCGGGGTCTTCTTCCGTGGGGGTACCCGCAAGCGGCATCGCCGCCTTATCAATGGCCATTATTAGCCCTTGCCGCCTCTTGGAACTCTAGGGGGCGCACCAACTCCGCGCTTAGATGGAAAGGGTTTAGCGTGGTGACGTACTGGCGTGCCGCCTTCGCCGCTTCTCCCGCCTCTGGCGTAGCCCTTGGTTTTTCCGCCTTTGAAGTAGCCCTTGGTCTTGGGAACCATGCCGCCGGCCTTCATCTTGCCTTCGCCATCAGCCGCAAAGAATGGCACTTCCTCGCCATCCTTGTTCTTGACCATCTTCAGCTTGCCGCCATTCGCATAGCCCTTGGACTTCATTTGTCCTCCACCGGCATACATCCTAGCTGTTTTCCTTATCATGCTCGTCACCTGCGTAAATGTTGTTAAAGACTCGATTCACATCTAGCGTGTAATCAAGGTCCGATTTTGAATAGTGGATATGCTGTGACGGCCTAAAGTCGGGCGCCCCTTCACCTGCCTCAAACCAAGCTGGGTGTGTCACCCTGACTCGGTTGTTTGGCAGTGCCACTATGTTTCCAGTCCACGGACCCGCATCCAGCAATTCCATTACATGGCTTTGCTTGTGCTGTGCCGGATCGTCCGCAATCTCGCTGTCGGTGTAATCCACCGTAAACATGTACTTGGCGGGATAAAACTCGCCGTCAATTTTTGCCATCCACGGACACGGGGTTGCCCTCTCAAGGACATACACTGCGTGTTCGCGAGAAGAGCAGTCCCAAGGCTGGGCCGCGTATACCGGCATTGGCTCCGGCCACTCCTCAAATGGGGTGTCGGCTACCAGCGCAGTAATCGGCATTCTTGCCCACATCGCGCCACCGTGAACATTCGGGTCGTCGTTGTCGTAGGTCTCGGCGCCAGTGAAGATGACCTGAAAACTCAAGCATCGGCATGGCATTGTGGTGACAGCAATCGCCATCGCATGAAGAAACTCGCCATGATATTTTTGGTGGTTGTGCGTGTATTCACGCCGCACCCAGCACTTAAAGTGCGGGATGTTGCTCTGCAAGAAAGCCACTTAGTAATAATCTCCCCTTCTACCGTAGTCCACTGGCTCATCTTCTTCGTCAGTGTGTAGAGAGAGAAACCCTCCCTGACGGAATCTGAGTAGTGCCTGCGTGGAAGAGTCCACTAAATCGTCATGTTCGCCTGATGGGAACGATGCAAATTCTTGGATAACCTCTTCCGCGAATCTGGTCTGCGGCGCCCAAACGACGCCCGACGCAAACAAGTCAGCAACAGCATTCACTCTCGCTATCTTGTCATTACCACGGGATGGCGTGTATTCCGCAACCGGAATCCCCATAGCCCGTAGCTCAAAAATTAATGGCATCCCTGCCGCTTTAGCTTCCACGATGAATGCATCTGGTTGCATTTCAGCCCACAGCTCATAGGCTTTGCGCTTGAGTTCTGGAAACTCAAGACGTTCTTTATAGGCATCCAGTAGGATGATATTGGGTTTAGTAACCCCTTCGTCGTCGGGTGTGTAAAACACGCCCCACGTTGTACAAGCTGAATAGTCAGAGCGTTGCGTTTTCAAAAACGCCGTGTCCCACGACTGAATGATAAATTCACAAGGGGGAGGACGATCCATGTCCCACTCTCGCCACCACTCACGCTTGATAAGTGCGCCCTCTTCGGACGTTGGGTTTTGCTGGTATTGTGCGCTCCACTTGGAAGCGGGTAGTTCACTACGCAGAGCTTCTAGCTCTGTTTTGCTCCAGAACTCAGGCCACAGGGGATTGCCCGATGGCATGATTGCCGGAAACTCAATAACCTCCCACTCATCGCTACCAACGCGCTGAGCAGAGGATTTAATAATCTTGCCGGTCAGATCCCGCATGTGCCAGCGGGTCATCACCACTACGATAGCGCCTCCCGGCTGAAGACGCTGACGAGGGCCGGAGGTGTACCATTCATACGTCCTGTCGAATACCGCAGGATCTCCAGACTGCCCTTCCTGTTCTGAATGTGGGTCGTCGATGATGAGCAGGTCAGCACCTTTACCCGTCACGGCACCGCCGACACCAATAGCGAAGTATTCGCCGTTCTTGTTGGTGCTCCAGCGTCCCGCCGCTTTTGAGTCTGCCCGTAGCTGTAGATCCGGAAAGACTGTTTTGAAGTCTTCCGCGTCCACAAGGTTTCTCACCTTCCGGCCAAATCCTACTGATAACTCAGCAGTGTGTGCCGTCTGAATGATTTTCTTGCCGGGATACTGGCCAAGAAACCATGCAGGTAACAAGTAAGAAGCAAACTCAGACTTGGTGTGTCGAGGCGGCATATTAATAATCAGCCGCTTCAGCTCACCTCTGGCGATTTTCTCAAACGCCTCAGCCATAATCTTATGGTGCCGTCCCTCAATGAAGGCTGGCCACATGTGCTTCACAAAGCCCATGAAGGTGCTTTGAGCGGACTCAACCCGCTTGGCCTGTTCGATTTGGCTAAGTATCTCTGCGGCCCTGAGCTTCATCTCGGGGCTTGCGCCTTTAAGTCGCTTGGCGACCTCCGGCGTAATCAGTTCTGACATTCATGCCATCCGTGCTTTCTTGGTTCTGGCGAATGATCTGTTTTTCGACGGTGATGCAACCTTGAGGTTACTTTTCTTGTTTGATCCACCCTTTGCCAAGGGCTTTTTGTGAGCTACGTCCTTGCCATCACCCTTGCTAACCCTGCCCGCGTCACTCATTGCGGCTCTGGCCGCGTTACGTTTGGCTCGGTTTTTCTTTTGCTTGGGTTTTGAGTGGTAGTTGTCGTACTCCTTGCGGTAGTTACGCCTCACTAGATGCCGCCACCCTT
>JGI25132J35274_1000363_pt1 | contig 12143 bp, 20 predicted proteins | sample ETNvirenome_6_30_FD_35274 | JGI IMG/M metagenome (IMG submission 35274)
GTTCAGTACATTCATAATTTTAATCCTGAGAAATCCCAAAATCCTTTTGCTTACTTTACGCAGATCATTCATTATGCGTTTCTCCGCAGGATCCAAAGAGAAAAGCGTCAGTTAGAAATCAAGAATAAGATCCTTGAGAAGTCTGGATATAGTGAAGTATTCTTTGATGATAATGTTGACGGAATGGGTTATTCCGACTATAATCAAATCAAAGATAATGTCCATAGTAAGTTGCGCGGATGAAACTCACACCTGAAATTATTGCTGAACTTGAGTGTGTCCTAGACATGCGAAAGAAGAATGGTGAAGAGATCTGGCCAGACGGAACTGAACTGGAATTTAGTATTGCCGGAACCTTTGCTGCTGATAAATTTATTACCATCAATAAAGTAAGACCTAGAGAAGAGAGCACACCTGATCCTAACTTAAAAGCACATCATGCCTGATCCTAATGCATTATACGATGACATGGAGAAACTCAATGCTCTCTATGAAGAACTCTGCTGGGGTCATGATGATGAACTAGTGTTCACCCATGACGGAAAAAGAGTTATTGTTTATAACAAGACTTTAGAAGAAGAATGAAAGTTGCAATCATTACCGACCAGCATTTTGGGGCAAGAAAAAATTCAAAACTCTTCCATGATTACTTTCTTAAGTTTTACAGAGAAGTATTTTTCCCTCGTTTAGAAGAAGAAGGTATTACTACTATTGTAGATATGGGTGATACCTTTGATAGCAGGAAAGGTATTGATTTCTCTGCATTGTCTTGGGCAAAAAACAATTACTACGATAAACTTCGTGATATGGGAATCACGATTCATACTATCGTAGGTAATCACACTGCATACTATAAGAATACAAACGAAGTAAATGCTGTTGATTTATTGCTTCGCGAGTATGATAATGTAAAAGTCTATTCAAAGTGTGAGGAAGTTCTTCTAGATAAACTAAAGGTATTGTTTATTCCTTGGATCAATGCAGAAAATTTTGAAAGTACTGTCCAATCTGTTAAAATTTCACGTAGCGTATGTGCGATGGGGCACCTTGAGCTCAACGGATTTAGAGCGCATCGCGGACACGTCATGGAGCAAGGTATGGATTGCGACCTCTTTGAGAAATTCACGAAGGTCTTCTCTGGTCACTTCCATACACGATCTGACGACGGAAGAGTCTACTACCTAGGTAACCCATATGAGATGTTCTGGAATGATGCTAATGATAAGCGTGGTTTCGTCATCTTTGACACTGACACCCTAGAGTGGGAGTATATTGATAATCCTAACAGGATGTTCTATAATATCTACTACGAGGATACAGACTATCGAATGTTTGATACTCGTGAGTATGTGAACAAGATTGTAAAGGTTATCGTTCGCAAGAAAACTGATCTTAAGAAGTTTGAAAAGTTCATTGACAAACTCTATGCTTCGGGCGTGTTTGAACTCAAGATCGTTGAGAACTTCCAATTCCAAGAGAGTGAAGAATTTGAAGCATTTGAGTCAGAAGACACGCTTTCTATCCTGAATAGATATATTCAAGAGTCTGAAGTAAACCTTGAAAAGTCTGTTGTTCAACAGATAGTTCAAGAAGTATATCAGGAAGCATGTGAGATGGTGTAATGTTTATTCTAACAAAACTAGGAAGGGAGGACGAAGGAGCATATTCCGTTGCGAATGAAGAGGGAGATCAGATACTATATCTCTTTGAAGATGAGGATGATGCCGCTAGATATGCTATGATGCTTGAAGAGGATGGGGGNTATCCTGAAATGCATTTAATAGAAGTAGATGACGAAATGATGATAGCTATCTGCGAATCCCATGGATATGAATATACGGTAATCACACCAAATGACATTGTAATTCCGCCAAGAACTGAAACTCATGATTTTATTTGAAAAGATTCGTTGGAAAAACTTTTTAAGCACTGGCAATCAATTTACTGAAATTGATCTAGATCAAAATTCTACTACATTGATTGTTGGTAGTAATGGTGCAGGTAAGAGCACTGTGTTAGATGCACTGACCTTTGCTCTGTTTGGAAAACCTTTTCGTAAGATCAATAAACCACAACTACCTAACACCACAAACGAAAGGGATTGTGTGGTTGAGGTAGATTTTTTTATCAATGGAACTAGTTGGCAAGTTCGCCGTGGTATCAAACCAAATATCTTTGAAATCTATAGAACCGGTAATCTTCTAGATCAATCTGCAGCAGCACTAGATCAGCAGAAGTGGTTGGAACAAAATGTTCTGAAGATGAACTACAAGTCATTTACCCAGATTGTTATCCTGGGTAGTAGTACTTTTGTCCCTTTTATGCAACTGACTGCTGCTAATCGTCGTGAGGTGATTGAGGATCTCTTGGACATTAAGATCTTCTCCTCCATGAATACCATCATCAAAGATAAGATTCGTCAGACTAAAGAAACAATTAAAGTTTTGGATCTGAAGAAAGAAAACCTAAATGAAAAGGTTGAGATGCAAACCAACTTCATTGAGCAGTTGGAGAATGAAGGTAAAGAAAAGATTGATAGTAAAAAGAAAAAGATTACGCAACTGATGCAAGAAGCAGAGGTGTATGTAAGAGAGGTTAGTAATCTTGAAGAGAGTGTCTTTGGATATATTAAAGAACAAGAATATGTAACTGGAGCAACAGAAAAACTTCGTAAGTTAGGAAATCTGAAAGGTAAGATCTCCCAGAAGGTATCGACCATTACGAAAGAGCATAAGTTTTTTACCGAACATACGGAATGCCCTACCTGTGGGCAAGATATTGAGGAAGAGTTTAGGTTAAATAGAATTAGTGACGCTCAAACTAAAGCAAAGGAATTGCAATCTGGTTACAAAGAACTAGAGCAGGCAATCAAAGACGAAGAAGAACGAGAGCGTCAATTCACTGCCCTTTCAAAGGAGATTACTAAACTCAATAATGACATTTCTAAGAACAATACTCAAATCGCTGGATGTCAACGACAAATCAGAGATCTGGAATCGGAAGTTCAAAGAACTACCGAACAACTTGCAAATAGAAATTTTGAGCATGACAAGTTAGAAACATTTAAGGAGGATCTCCGCACTACCTATGATGAGTTAGTCACACATAAAGATCAAATCAATTATTATGATTTCACTTATGGATTGTTGAGGGATGGTGGAGTTAAAACTAAAATCATCAAGAAGTATCTGCCGCTGATAAATCAGCAAGTAAACCGTTATCTACAGATGATGGACTTCTACATAAACTTTACTCTAGATGAGGAGTTTAATGAAACCATCCAGTCACCAATCCATGAGGACTTTTCCTATAGTTCTTTTAGTGAAGGTGAAAAACAAAGAATCGACTTAGCACTTCTCTTCACCTGGAGGGAAGTTGCTAGATTCAAGAACTCAGTATCAACCAACCTCATGATTCTGGATGAGGTGTTTGATAGTTCTCTGGATAGTCAAGGAACAGATGAGTTTCTGAAGATTATCCGATACGTAATCAAGGATGCTAATATCTTTGTGATCTCTCACAAGACTGGCATGGAAGACAAATTTGAGAACGTTATCAGGTTTGAAAAAGTAAAAGGATTTAGCACAAAAGTCTAAATATAGTGTGTCCGCTAATATCATATGCTATCGACGGAGTACCGACTGCGATTAGAATTCATATGCAACCGCATTGTGAATGGTGAAGAAGTAAATTTAGAAGATATGATATGGGCGAATAAACTAGCAAAAGCAAATAGGTCAGCGGGAGAGATGCTCCGGAGAGCAAGAAGAACATCTCTCAATAAAACAGAAGAAGGTAGTCTAGATGATTTTATGAATAGGATGGATTTGGGAGACCCGGACCCATCCAATCACAGAACGGGTTTCAATGGACCAGATGATATAGCAGAATGGTTCAGTCACGAACGAACAGATGATTGGAGACAGCATGACTGAAAAGATTACTCCTCAAACTTATATTGATATGAATAAAGAGTTTGAGGAAGAAGGAACTGCTTTTAGAATTATTGTTCCTACTCAAGAACAGATTGATAATTGCACTGGGGTTAAACTCCCAACAGAATTCAAACCTCAACCACCGATGGACTTCAGTAACCCGTGGCCGCATAGTGGGCACGTTAAGAAGTGACACATGACCTCGCGGTGACGCGGGGTTTTTTCGTATAATGGTCTCATAGAAAACAAGACACATGGCAGTCAACTACGAAATCAAGTCTCAACTTGCTAAACTGCTTGCCACCGAAGACCTTGTGGTTGAGCATAAGAATATCGATACAGCACAATTTAATGTCCACACTCGTGTCCTGACTCTTCCTATGTGGGACAAGGCAACTAACGTTGTCTATGACATGCTTGTAGGCCATGAGGTAGGACATGCTCTCTACACTCCTGACGAAGATCCTCCGACAGATGTTCCTCACCAGTTCATCAATGTCACTGAAGATGCACGCATTGAGAAGTTGATGAAGCGTAAGTATCTTGGTTTGTCAAAGACCTTCTTCCGTGGATATAAAGAACTCAATGATGAGGACTTCTTTGAGGTCAAGGATGTAGATATCAACAAGATGAATCTTGCTGATAAAGCAAACCTGTATTTCAAGATTGGTAATTTTTATAATATTGATTTCAATTTTGCTGAACGTCAAATCATTGATATGATTTCTGCTGCAGAAACTTTTGAGGATGCAATTGATGCTGCAAGGCATCTGTATAAGTTCTGTAAGGAAGAACAAAAGAAAGCAATCTCTCTTCCTAATCCTGCTACCATTGGTGATCAAGAAAGGGAAGGTGGTGAAGAAGAGTCTCCTGATCAGGGAGAAGGCACTGCAGAGGCAGAGAAGCAAGAACCTCAAGAGGAAGAGTCCTATGGTGGTACTGCTGAAGTAGAACCAGAAGTCACCACAAATGATCTTCTAGAAAGCAAACTGAAGGATCTGATTAGTGAAGCTGCTGGTAAAAATCACTATGTTGAAATTCCTAAAGTAAATCTAGATACTATCATTGCTTCAAATGAAGATATTCATAATCTGATTGATAGTCATCATGCTAGACATCTGGAGATGCATGGGTATCCTAACAACCATGATGAAAACTATAAAAAGTTCAAACGCGATGCCCAGAAAGAAGTCAACTATCTGGTAAAAGAGTTTGAGTGTAAGAAAGCAGCAGACTCCTATGCTCGTGCTGCTACCTCTCGCACTGGTGTTCTGGATTGCACTAAACTGCATACTTACAAGTACAACGAAGATCTTTTCAAAAAAGTTACTACCTTCCCTGATGGTAAGAATCACGGACTAGTGTTTGTTCTGGACTGGTCTGGGTCTATGCAGTATGTTCTTCATGACACTATCAAGCAACTCTTTAACTTGATCTGGTTCTGTAAGAAGGTCAATATTCCCTTTGAGGTGTATGCATTCAGTAATGAGTGGAATGGATATCGTTGGGATGAAGATGGCAACCGACTTGAAAAAACATCTCACTATGAAGAACGAGAAGGTCTCCTTGCCATTGATGGTGATTTCACTATGATGAATCTCTTGAGCAGTAAGGTAAAAGATATTGATAAACAGATGCTTAATATTTGGCGTCTTGTTGAGTCGATGTATACCTGCTACCCATATGCNATGTCCACNCCNAGGCGTCTNTCTCTGTCAGGCACTCCTTTGAACGAGGCACTGATTTCTCTTCGCCAGATTCTTCCTATGTTCCAGCGAGAAAACAAAGTTCAAAAGGTTCAGTGTATTGTGCTGACTGATGGTGAAGCAAATCACATCCCCTATCATGTTGTTGTCAAACGTCCTTGGGAGGAAGAACCATATCTGGGTTGCAATCATCTTCACCCTAATACTTTCATCCGTGATCGTGAGACTGGCAATACCTATCGTGTTCCCTATCGTTGGTATGAATTTACCAGCACTCTTATTACCAACTTGAAGGATCGTTTTCCCAACACAAACTTCATTGGTATTCGTGTCCTTGAAAGCAGGGACTCTGGTGCTTTTATGAGGTTGTATATGGATCAGTATGGTGAAGAGTATCAAAAGACATTGAAAGAATGGAAGAAGCAGCGTAGTTTCACAATCAAGAACTCTGGGTATGATGCATACTTCGCTATGTCTGCATCAGCACTGGCAGATGATTCTGAATTTGAAGTTAATGTGGGTGCTACCAAATCTCAAATCAAAAATGCATTTACCAAATCTTTGAAAACCAAGAAACTAAATAAGAAGGTCCTTGGTGAGTTTATCTCTTTAATCGCTTGAGAAGAATGCATCGCTTCCCCTTTAAACACATCGTCCTAGAGGATACAAAAGAAGTTCTTGTGGTCTGCACCAGTGCTATCACTGCTATGGGTATTGGTGCTATGGTAAAGAAATACTATCCTGGTTACACTGGTAAGATAATCTCTGAAAGCTACTGGAAACAGAGAGCAAATGAATAAGTGTCACACGGGGGTCGGATGACCCCCTTTTCTGTTCTATAATACCTTCAGTTCAAACAAAGCAAATGGCATTGTCCGCCGAATACATTCGCACTTCACTTCAAAACCTTTACGGCACTGAATTCACTGCTGCTGATGTTCGTGCATGGTGCAATATGAGTGGTTGTGCTTATCAAACAGTTACTAACAAACTTGCCGATTATAAAGTTGGTCGTGGTAAGTGGAATCTGGAAGTAACAAAAGAAACAGTCAAAGAACTTGAAGTAACTTACAATGCTCCTGCAGCACTCCCTGCTGTTGAGCAAAACCTTATCCCTGAAAAAGATGATACCTTCGTCCAGTTTGGNAATTTCNGTTCTATTAAAAAAATTATTCAGTCCCGTCTATTCTATCCAACGTTCATTACAGGTCTNTCCGGTAACGGAAAGACTTTCTCGGTTGAACAAGCGTGTGCTCAATTGGGTCGGGAACTTATCCGCGTAAACATTACTATTGAAACTGATGAAGANGATCTTATTGGCGGTTTCCGCCTTATTGATGGCAACACCGTCTGGCACAATGGCCCAGTCATTGAAGCACTCGAACGAGGTGCTATCNTGCTCCTTGATGAGATCGACCTCGCTAGTAACAANATTCTCTGTCTCCAGNNNATNCTTGAAGGGAAAGGAGTATTCCTTAAAAAGATCGGAAAATGGGTTAAACCTGTCTCTGGATTCAACGTCATCGCCACAGCAAACACTAAAGGTAAAGGTAGCGACGACGGACGATTCATTGGAACTAACGTGCTCAATGAAGCCTTCCTTGAGCGATTCCCCGTCACCTTCGAGCAAGCGTACCCCACGCCATCCACGGAGTTGAAGATCCTGGAAGCCGTGGCACGCGACCTCAAGGTGGTTGCTCCTGACTTCTGCAAGCGTCTTGTAGACTGGGCAGACATCATCCGTAAGACCTTCTATGATGGTGGTGTGGATGAGATCATCAGCACTCGTCGTCTGGTTCATATCATCCGTGCGTACAGGATCTTTGGTAAGAAAGAGTTGGCTATGGAGGTTTGTGTGAATCGTTTTGATGATGACACCAAGCAAGCATTCATGGAACTCTATGATAAGGTGGATGCTGATTTCCAAATGCCAATTGACGAGGAGGCACAGAACTGATATAATGACATTAAACGCTTGGTCTATGCTTTACGACGAAATTCTAAAAATGGACAAACAAGATAGTGACCCTAGTTATGAATTTTTGATTAACAACCCTATTATGAACAACGACCCTAATAGATACAAATATGATGAGGATGCCATCCTCAAGGAACTGACCGATTATATTTCCGGTACATATAACCAGCATTATTCTGCTGGTGATGATAAAATTCAGACACTTGATCTGATTGAAGCATGTGGTGATGGTGAAGCATTCTGCCGCTCCAACATCCTTAAGTATGCTTCTCGCTACGATAAGAAGGGCACTGCCCGCCGTGACATTATGAAGATCCTGCACTATGCTGTTCTTCTAATGCATTTCAATGATAAGAATGCAAAACGCGAAACCTATCCACAATGAAACTGAAACCACATACTATGAACCTGTCTGATTCTACCCTCAACCTGCTGAAGAACTTTAGCACCATCAATCAATCTATTTTGTTCAAAGAGGGTAATAGTCTTCGCACCATTAGTGTGATGAAGAACATTCTTGCTGAAGCAACTATCAATGAGGAGATTCCTAAAGACTTTGGAATCTATGACTTGAACCAGTTCCTTAATGGTCTGTCTCTTCATCAAAAACCTGACCTTGATTTTGAAAACAGCGGATATGTTGTTATCAAAGAAGGTCGTTCTCGTTCCAAGTATTTCTTTGCCGATCCTCAAGTAATTGTCACTCCACCTGACAAGGACATCACTCTTCCTACTGAGGATGTGTCTTTTGAACTTACTACTCAGCAACTGGATAAACTTCTCAAAGCAGCAGCAGTTTATCAACTCCCTGATTTCTCTGCTGTTGGTGAGAATGGTGTTGTGAAACTGGTTGTTCGTGATAAGAAGAACGAGACCTCTAACGACTATGCTGTAGTTGTTGGCGAAACTAACAACACCTTCTGCTTCAACTTTAAGGTGGAGAACATTAAGATCATTCCTGGTTCTTATGAGGTTGTGGTATCTCAAAAACTCTTGTCCCGATTCACTAGCAAAGACTATGATCTGAAGTATTTTATTGCTCTGGAACCTGACTCTTCTTTTGAGTGATGTTTCCATTTCAATCAAAGAAAGAAGAGATTGTAATTATTGATGATTTCTTGAATTTGCATGAATACAATCTTCTCAAAGATCATATTGAAGAATGTAACTCTTGGGGATTTACTAAGGGAATCTCTGTAGCAAAGGAAGGTGATCCTAGAATCTATTATGGATTTTCTTCTGGTGTTGTTGATGAAGATGCACCAGAAGAATATCTTTTTGAAGAGGGGTTTCACATTCAGTTCGTTAAACAGTTAAACGAAAAAGTAAAAGAAAAGTTCAATCTAAAGGAAGTAATCCGATGCAGATTGGACATGACAACATATCGTGGTGACAGGGACATTACATTTGGACCTCACATTGATTGTGATAGAGAGCACACAACATCAATCTTTTATGTGACTGATAGTGATGCTCCTACTATCATTTACAATGAAAAAAGATTCTGTGGAGAAATCCCAAAAGACATTGTTCTCACAGAAAAACAGAGAGTAATGCCTAAAGAAAATCGATTAGTGGTTTTCCCAGGCAATCACATACATACTGGTATGTGTCCAGTTAAATACTCCCATAGAATTTTAATCAATACTAATTACAAATGAATTTGACCCCGCAGGAAATTGATCACATTATCACTTGTTTGGAGAAAACCTCAAGTTTTACTATTGCAAGGAGTGAACAAATTGATCATCCTGGAATAATGCACAATCAAATCATTCAAAAATTTAAAACCTATCGCAATAGAGTGCACTGGAAATGAATGGAACCCTATAAAATTGAAAGAAGGGACGATGGCATCTGGCAATCTGTCCGAAATGATGGTAAAATACTGGTAATTGGATCCACCAGGGAGGCATGTGAGTCGATCACCCGACATTACTACAAAATCTTCTGTACCTGACATGAAACGTTTACCCGACCTTTAGAATGAATATCTTTGTCACTGATCCTGATCCTATCAAGTGTGCTCGTGTCCTACCAGACAAGCACATTGTCAAGATGCCCCTAGAGACCTGTCAGATGCTCGCTATCGTCTGTTCAGAGAAGTGGGGTCATGGGTTCGGAACTATTCCTAAAGCAGATGGTCAACCATACAAGACCACTACAGGTGCTTTCCGTAATCATCCCTGTACCATCTGGGCAAACTCTTTTGTGACCAATTGGAGATGGTTACTCGCTCATGGATTTGCAATGTGTGATGAGTATGCATTGAGATATGGTAAACCTCATACCTGTTTCAATACTCTTCAGGCAGCAAATGAAATCCTTCCATGTTCAGACCCACAAGGTCGTAGTGGAAAAGGTCCAACACCTTTCGTGTTTGCAGGTCCTGATGAGTTCAAGTTGAATACTTCATTATCCATCTTTGACAAATACAAGATGTATATTGCATCTAAACCTTGGGTATGCGATAATTACCTTCGCATCCCAGATCGTAAACCTGATTGGGTATGATGAAGACTACTTTGACAGTTGATAAAAATGGGATTCTAACCTTCCCTGATGAACTCATGGAGGAACTTGGATGGAGGGAGGGTGATGTGCTAGAATGGATTCCCAATGATGATGGTTCGTTTACTTTAGAGAAAAAAGAACATGCGTGATGAATTTTTGTGGGTTGAGAAGTATCGACCCAAAACAATTGAAGATTGTATTTTACCAACAAATATTAAGAAGACTTTCCAAGACTTCCTAGATAGAGGTGAAGTACCTAACTTACTTCTGGCTGGGCCTGCTGGATGTGGTAAAACCACTGTCGCAAAAGCATTATGTAACGAATTAGGAGTTGACTATTATGTCATCAATGGATCCGATGAGGGACGATTCTTGGATACGGTCAGAAATCATGCGAAAAATTTCGCTTCGACCGTCTCGCTTTCGTCAACTGCAAAACACAAAGTCATCATCATTGATGAAGCAGATAACACGACCAACGATGTACAACTCCTCTTACGGGCGTCTATTGAGGAATTTAGTGGCAACTGCAGATTCATCTTCACCTGCAACTATAAGAACAAAATCATCGAACCCCTCCACTCCCGTTGTGCTGTCGTTGAATTCGGAATTAAAGGAAAGGACAAACCTGCCCTCGCAGCATCCTTCTTCAAGCGTGTCCAAGAAATCTTGGCTGCAGAGGGTGTTGAATATGATAACAAGGTCCTGGTAGAACTTGTTAATAAGCACTTCCCTGATTGGCGTCGTGTCTTGAATGAGTGTCAGCGGTATTCTGTTGGCGGAAAGATTGACTCTGGTATTCTTGCTACATTCTCTGATGTTGCTGTAAATGAACTTATCAAAAACCTCAAGCAAAAGAACTTTGCGGAAGTTCGTAAATGGATTGTCAGTAACCTGGACAATGATACTTCTGTACTTCTGCGTCGTATTTACGATAGTCTTTACGATTCCTTGGTCCCTGCTAGTATTCCTGCTGCTGTCCTTGTTATTGCTAAGTATCAGTATCAAGGAGCATTTGTCGCAGACCAAGAGATAAATATGCTTGCTTGTCTAACTGAAATTATGGTGGAGTGTGAATTCAAATGAAAATTTCTTATATGCTTTTCTGGAGTTTTCTTTCAGTAATTTACGTTGGAATTACTTTCTATACAGCAAATTCTTATATTAGAGTTGCTGACTCTATTGATAATATGGTGGAGTGTGAATTCAAATGAAACTATTCAAAGCAAACGATATTCACAAGAATATCCTTTCTATCCAACAGGTTGCTTCCATTCGTTGTTGGGATATTATGAGGTGGAGGAGCACTGATACTGATCCTGGTATTTGTGTCAGGGTTGTCGGAGATAAGAGTGAGATAGAAATGCGTTATGAGAATCAGTATGATCGCGATCGGGATTTCAAAAACATACTGGAGCAATTGGAGGCACTATGAAACAGAAAAAGAAACATCAAGTAAAATCCAGGTTCTATTACCTTTTTTGGGGAACTGCTACTGCTGCTGTGGTTGCTGGACAAATCTATGTTGGTACAGGTTATCGTGAAATGAAAGGTAGTATAGATCAACTAACTCAAATGTTTATTACTCTGATGAAGATGGTGTAATGTTTAAAATTGATCAAAGCAATCTGGTAAAACCAAAAGTAAAGACCACACCTGAAAATGTAGAGGAAGCAAATCAAGCATTGTTTCGTGCTACAATGAACCTACCTGCTGCCGCAAAGCATTGTGGTATGACCGAGAAGGAAATGAAGTTGACCTTCTTTGAATATTTGAAGTATCATCCTAAAGATTATGAAATCTCTGAAAACTCCCCTAAGGTATCCCGGCGGCAAGAGTCGCGCATGTACTAAACTAGATCAGTTCATTCCTGATCTCCGCGATTACAAAGAATACCACGAACCATTCTTGGGTGGTGGTAGTGTAGCAATTCACATCACCAAGAAGTATCCTCATCTTAATGTATGGGTTAATGATCTATACGAACCTCTCTATAATTTTTGGAGAGTT
>JGI25132J35274_1000365_pt1 | contig 12093 bp, 25 predicted proteins | sample ETNvirenome_6_30_FD_35274 | JGI IMG/M metagenome (IMG submission 35274)
GTAATATCGTAGTGTCCAGTCATTTGACTACCCATAATTAAGTCATACATTGCTACTTCGTTAGGTGACAATAGGGCTTTATCACCAGTAAAAGGATTTTCTACTGTTTCCCATTGTGTATATACCGCGCCATCATACCATTTTGGTAATGGTTTTTGTTCTTTATTAGTCTTCCCACTCATATCCTTCTTCGATTAATTCGTCTTCAACTTCTTGTTTCATATCATTATAATAAGATTCATATACTTCTTGAATAGCATCTTCGTAAGCATAATCATCTTTAGTGTATTCATCTATGTATATAGCTTGACCATCTTTGATGCAGTCAGGTAATTTTTCTAACCAATCAGACTCATAATAGTATAAATCTTGTTCAATATACGGCGCGCTATCATCTTCTGTAGCTACATATACTTCATAACCATCAGCAGTTGTCTGCGTGTAGAAATACATTGAACAATAACGATTCCATTCTGTTTTAATTTCAGCATCATAATATTCTAATACTGCTTCTTCAGCGGCTTCAACATCTAGTTCTCTAGGATATGCTATGCCTTTTTCATCTAGTTTTTCAAGGATTAACTCCTCTGTTAATATTTTTTTACTCATCTGTGTCTTTTTTTAANAATTTAACTCCATACATAATATCTGCACCGTTGACATCATAACTATTATGATCAGTGAACATTAGTATATCTCTAATAGAACCTAAGTCTAGGTCATACCAACCATCTGAAGCCATAAGTGTATACTTAAGCCTTTTAGCTGTCTCATACTTGTGTGCAGCTGTCCTAATTTTCATTTGATAATCAGGTTTTAGTTGTTTCCATGTGTTTTTCATATCGTTTTATTTTATTATCGATTCTTATTTGTATTATTTTTGTAGTTCTTTAGATAGTACTCAACAATAAATACTAATCTAGCCATTTCGCTATATATTTTAGCTCTAGACCATGTAGTATATTTTGATACTTTTGTAGATGAACCTTCAAGGAACACCCATCTTTTTTCTCTTTTATACTTAGGATTTAATTGCCATATTCTATCGCTGCTGTCACATCTTCTAACGTAACCGCTTTCGTATGAGCCAAGTAATTGACCATTGGGACAAAGAAATATTCTTGTACCATTTTTAGCTTGTCTTTGAGTTGTAACTTCTTTAAGTCCATGCTCAACAAGCATTCGTCTAGCGAAAGAATCACAAAGCATTTGCTGTTCTTGTCGCCAAGTGTAAGTGTTATTCATAGTTATTTAAGTTTAATTGTAATATGAGGGTTGCACCGCGCGCAGTGCCCACGCTTTCTGGGGAAAATAAATTGAGTCATCGACCGAGACGCACGTCATTTACCGGTATGTACCCTGACTTATACTCATTGTCTTGTATTCTCGAACTTATTAACCGTCCTTCGTGTTTTAACCCGTTAGTGGACGTGGCAGGAGTCGAACCTGCGTTAACTGTACTAAGTAAACATCTTGCTTATGCTCAGAATGCAAAGTAAACAGTTCTAACCATTTCACGCCCATAAGGCAGCAGTCGTGGACCGGTACTAACTAGTATCTTGCTTTATCCACGCTTTTGACCAGTATATTGCTGCCATATCGCCTCACATAATACACTTCCGTACGCTCGCTTATATCCGTCGATAGTCGGCACCACATGATGTTTTTGGCGAAAGTAGTCTGCCGCTAACAGCAGCACCTTCCAACTACTTGCGTCTCCAAGCTCTGTGCACTGATGCACTTACTTCTTGTGAGACTATTTGTATTGTATTGCCTGTTTTGTGCTCTATGATTGGAACGTATGAGTAAGTTTTTGTGGTTGAACAGTCAACACACGTCTTATAACCTAAATCTAAACGCACTGGGTGCACAATATTTCCGCATTTACAATACATGATTTTATTTTATTATCAATTAGTGATTGTATTATTTTTGTAATAACTTATTTAAAGCAACATTTATTACATATTCTTTCATTTCTTGATAGTCATCACCTTCAAGAGGTATATCAGCTAATTGCCAATCAACACTATCTTCAATAATTTCCTGTATGTGATTTGCTATAGCTTCTGCATGCAAATCTAATTCTTTCATTTTACTCATAATTATTTAAATTTAGCCGCGATTTCTTTGATCTCTGCCTTGTCATAACTGTCAAGACCAGGTGTTTGTGCAGCGTACATACGTAATACATAGTGCACAAATGTAGCGTCGCCTTCAGTTAGTTTTATTGTTTTAAACTTAGTTTTTGTAAATCCATTAGTTGCCATATTCAAATGTTTTTGAAGTTGTTACCATCCACTCTATATTAGCTGGGTTGTGACCTGCTCCAATTAAGAACGCTTCACAAGGTTCTGAGTCAGGATTCCAGCCATTTTCTTCGTTAGCTAATGAGCTAATGTCATACCTAAATACTTCACCAACTTCAAAATCTAACACCCATATATATAGTCCATTATCTCTTGCAACTCGATTTATAGTTTTTTCTTGCTTTTCTTCTTGCATTTCATGCCAAGCTTTAATAGTATCACTCATAATTTTGCTATTTGTTTTAATTGATTAACTGTATATCTTTTATCATATTTCCACATGCGGTTGTGAGTGAACTTACGAGCTTTGCTATAAGTCTTCTTACCGTCGACTCTGTATCGCATATACTCTTTATCAGTAAGTCCACTGCACTTACCTTCGTGGGCGTGCTTACGTCTATGCTCCTCAGCACGCAGTTTCTTTTGTTGCTTTGCATAGATTAGCAACTCTCGCATATTAGTAACTACCATTGCGCTGGTGGTTCTATCCAAGTTAAACCTTTGTAATTAAACCAGTGTGATTTTCCATATTTGAATAACTCATTGCCATTTTCATCAAATCCATTATTTTTTCTGTAATAGCCAAATGAGTTAGGAAGATCACCAACAGTATAACCTTTGTACTCGATTCCGTTTAAGAATATTGTATTCTTACCTTTAAATTTTATTGTTTGCATAGTTGTTATTTTATTATATTATCAATATAGATTTGTATTAAATTTGTATAACTAAATCGCTTAAACCATTAAATAAGATGTACATAACCGCAAAAAAGGCGTATGCCACTAAACCCATCATGGCTATAACGTATAGTTTTAGCAAAAATGCTAGTGATTTGATTAGTATACGCCTCATTTTAATCACCTGTATAGTTATCCCATCTTGATTTGCTTGCATAATAAGCAGCACAACCTTCATCATGGAGTCGAGTTAGCTCTTTATGATGCTCTACATTGTCAAGATAGTCATCAATACGCTCATGCATTTCATCTTCAGTAATAGTACCAAAGCTAACTACTTGGACATGTTGCAATAGATTTTGACAGTTACAAGTAAAACCTTTTGCCTGTTTGCCACTAAACGTAGTCCATTCAACATAAGTGTATGGTGTGTCGCGGTATAGAATTATATCGCCTGATTTATATTTTGATTGCATAGTTATTATTTTATTATATTATCGTTCTCGTTTTGTATTTTATTTGAAATAGGTTTATCAAATGGTGGTTGTAAGGTAGCAAATAGTAACTCATCAAAGTACTCTTCACGGTCTACAAAGCGCTGTTGTATTTTAGAATAGTAACTTCTCATTATCCTAATATACCAAAGTTAGCGCCTTCGACTGTGATTTCACCTGTCACCCAAAAGAATATGAATGATAGTATGCCACCGATAGCTAATGTAGCTAGTCCTGTTATGAATGCATAAAGTGCAATGTTACCTATTTTGTATAATACGTAGTGAATAAATTTTCTGTTCATTGTAATGTTTTAAAAGTTAGTGGATAAGGCGGGAGTCGAACCCGCTACGCCACACACAAATACTCCGGTGTGTTCTCGCTACTGTCCATGTAGTTACCCATTTGTGAGTGATTCAACTGTGTTTATACTCGAGAAAATAACTCATAACGCCGAGTGATATGTAAAAGTACTTGTTAGAGTACTTCTACATCACCTTGTAATACTCTAGGAATTGAAGTGCTTGAAGTGTAAGACTTATATTTATCCCAGCAGTTTAACTTAGTTAAGTTATCTTTCATGATAGAGAATACTTTGTCATGATTGTATTTAAATGTTTTACCATTTTTGAATTGTACATTGATAACTTGATTTTTACCGATTAGTGATTGTCTAACGACAAATCTTTTAGAATTTAGAATTGACATAATTTTAAGATTTAGATTATTATTTATTATATTATCATTAAGTGTTTGTATTTAGTTTGTATAAAAGTGTATTATTGTTTACATTATAATTTGTTAGTGAGTGTATTCCACATTGACTCATAGTGTAATGATTATTATTTATATGAGTGAAATGTTTATTCATAATATACTTTATTGTTTAATACTTAACTTATATTTATTATATTATCAATGTACATACGTATAAAGTTTGTATATTTTTATAAAAGTTTTTCCAAATATGTATGAAATATATAAAAAAATTTCAATATATAATTCGTAACTAATTGAAAATGAGGGGGCTATGTAAATCTAAAATCAATTTACGTAACTAGTTGATAGTCAAAAAGATAGGTGCAGCCCCATAATCCAATATATCTAACGTGATTAGTATGACAATAGCCTATAAAGTATTATAAGTAACTAGCTAGTGTCACTGTTTATGTAAAAATGAGCGATTTCCTGTAAGTATATACCGTATAAACTTAACAATACAAGAATATGGCTGAAATAACTTCATACCCCACCGCTCAACCAAAGAGCGGAGACTACTTATTAGGTGCTCAAGTAGGCGTTCCTGGCGATAATCCGGCCAATCCTACCAAAAAATTTACAGTGGGCAGCGTATCTGGTACTCCAAATAACAACGGACAGCTATTCAATACTGTTGGTATGAAGGTTTCGTGGAATAACGGTGATTCTAATTATAGAGTAGCATCGTCAAGAGCAGGAGCAAGCTATGCAGGCTTAATATATTCTAAATTATACATCGAGTTTGAAAACCTTGAATTAGAAGCTGGCTCAACATACGGTTTATTAATGGAAAGATTCAAACAACGTAGAATTGCAACTGCAGTTGGAATACAATCACCTAGACCAGCAGGTTTTAAACGTATGTCTAATAACGGTGTCAGCGCTCCGTTTAATCAAAGAGTATTTGAATTACCTATTACAACTACAACTGGTCAGTTTTTTGATTTTAAATTTGACTTATATTACACAGAACCAGGCGGTGGTGCTAATCCTGGGTTTCCTGCTATATCAGGTATGTCTGCAAAAAATCCTCCCTCTGGCCCAAGAAACTCAACTACACAATATCTTGCATTTAGAATAGTAAAAAGAACTAATGGTGTTGAACAAATATCACCTCATATAATAAAATTAAGAATGATCGGTGTTGCACCTGATGTACCAGCTGGATTAGTACCTAAAATAACATTCGGACCTTACTAAAATATTGAGGGGAATTTGACCTTCTCTTCGGAGGGGGCTTTGGCCTTCGCTTCGGCGGGGGCTTCGTTCTTCTCTCCTTATTAATTAATATATGGCTCAAATAATAACATACCCTAAATTATCTACATTAGCTAATAACGATTTATTATTAGTAAGTGATGTAAGTTCACCTAATAAAACTACTAATAGTTTAGAAATAGATATATTAGCTCAACATATAATTGTAACTAATAATGTTGTAAAAGGTACTGGTACAAACAACTATGTTACTCAATGGGTTGATGGTCCTAATAGTATACTAGGAGATTCACCAGCTTTTACATTTGATGGTGGCGCTGGTTTAAAACAATTTATATTAACAGATGGTTATAGATTTGTGGTAGATAGAGATGCTGCTACAACTCTTGGTGATCCAGAGTATGCTATCACACAAAACGGTGTAAACAAAACATCATTTGGTTGGGATGATGACGGAGGTGGTTTTGGGTTTTTATACAACTGGGCTGGAAAAGGTTTTAAATTTGGTTCAGGTGTATTATATCCTCAATTTGAATTATTAACAGACCCATCACCTTTAAATATATCATTTTGTGATTTACAAATAGATGTTAATGGTGCTGGACCAAGCACCGGTAGTAAGAGTTTAATATTTAGAGGTATTGATGATTTAGGAAATCAATTAGATGGAGCCAGAATATTTACAACTGATAGTCTTATAAATCCTAGCGGTCAAGATCTTTTCTTTCAAACAGCAGATGATGCGGGTGTTTTGCAAACAGGTTTATACATCGATGCTTTTCAACAAATAGCAATCGCTAAAAGTCCAGCTACTGCTCAACTTGATGTAGGTGGTAGTTTAAATATTGATGGTATAGCTCAATTTCAAAATAGAGTAGCGTTAGTGAATGCAACTAACCAAAACCAAGGATTAAGATTTACTCACCCAGCAGGTGGAGCTTCAGGCGTAGTAAACATGTATTATAATGGAGTTGCAGCAGGATCAAGGTATGTAATATCACGAGGAGCAACTGGTGGACCAGAAATAGAATTAGAATCAGATGGTGATATAAATTTAAACCGAGCAAGTAACGGTAATGTTTTAATTGGTGGTAACGCCACATTTAACAATGATGCAACTGTAGATGGTGTATTTGCAGCTGAAGATGCTGTTTTCTTTAATGGATTAGATTCATTTGCAGATGATGCGGCAGCAGCAGCAGCAGGAATTGCTAAAGGAGTTGTTTATCAAACTGATGGTTCAGGTGCTCCACCTTTAAACGTTGCTGGTATCTTAATGGTCAAGCAATAAGTAAAAATCACTAAAACCAAGTGATATATAAAATATACCCGGCCCGGATGTAGGGCAACCAAATATTAACCTTAAAACCAATAAAATGACTTATTTTTATTACAAGACTAATTCGTGGTCTAGTCAACCACAAGTATCCGAAGACCAAATTGAATATTGGAAACACCTCTCAGAAAAAAAGAACTGGAGAATAACCCAATTACCAAATGGATTTTACCAAACGGAATTTAAAGATCAAGATGATTCATGGCAAGATGTAACAAGACGTGAAACTATTGATGGTGCTGAAGCTGCTATTGACGGTAGTATAGAGCATTACAACAAAAAATTGGACTATGTTAAAGGTCCTAAAGTTGTAAAAACCTTTGAATAACATTTTATAATCAAATTAAATTAAATTAAATCATGGCAGATGCTATAGTAAAAAATCTTAACTTTGGTGACGAAGCTAGAGATCAAATATTTAAAGGGATAGAAAAACTCACTAAAGCTGTTAGCTCCACATTAGGAGCTAGCGGCCAGTGTGTAATACTTGAAGACAGGCAAGGAAACCCATTAATAACAAAAGACGGTGTCACAGTAGCTGACTCAATCTTTTTAAGAGATCCTGTTGAAAATATTGGTGCAACATTATTAAAAGAAGCAGCGCGTAAAACAGTTAAAGAAGCTGGTGACGGTACTACAACTGCTACTATATTGGCTCACGCTATAATTAGTGAAGCTTATAATAGCAATGTAAAAGATGTTCGAGCTGTAAAAGAACAAATACTTAATGGTGTTGATAAAGTTGTAAAACAACTAAAAAAACAAGCTGTACCTGTAAAAAATAAAATTGATGATATAGCAACTATATCTACAAACAATGACAAAATGTTAGGTGAAATTATAGCTCATGCATTTAAACAAGTTGGCGATACAGGTTTGGTTATAATGGAACCATCAGCTGTTGGCGAAACTAAAGTTGAAGTTGTTGAAGGTGTAGAATATAACAAAGGTATTATAAATCCTAATTTTATAACTAATAAAGAAACAGGTGCTGCTGAACTAGAAAAACCACTAGTATTAATTATAGATTCTAAGGTTGAGTCAATAAGACAGATACAACCAGTACTAGAACATGTTATAAAGAAAAAAGAGCCTTTACTTATTATTGGTGAAGTTGAAGATGGAGTAATGTCTGCTTTGCTTATGAATAAAATGAAAGGTACTATAAAGATAAACGTACTTGATCCACCAGCATATGGATTAAGGCGTAAAGAAATATTAGATGACTTAGCTTTATTAACTGGCGCTACAGTAGTTAATGAAGATCTTGGCGATGATTTAAATTCAATTGAAGTTAACTATCTAGGTAGATGTGTTAAAGTAGTAAGTGAAAAAGACAGGTCTATAATTAGAGTAGGTGAACCTTCTGAAGAAGTTCAAGGTTTAATCGCCTCAACAAGAGTTAAATTAATGGACAACAACAAAGAGCATGTTCGTGTAGGTTTAGAACAAAGACTTGCCAGATTAAGTGCTAAAGTTGCTGTTATTAAAGTTGGTGCTAATTCAGCTATTGAATTAAAAGAAAAGCAAGATAGAGTTGAAGATGCTATATGCGCTACTAAAGCAGCTATAAAAGAAGGCATTGTTCCTGGTGGTGGTATTGCTTTATTAAATGCTTCCAAGATATTAGATGGTAAAATACCTGGAGAGCAAATATTACAAGAGGCTATTAAAGCACCATTTAAAACAATTTTACATAACGCTGGTCTACCGGTTATTGATCCGGTTAGAAAAGGTATGGGTGTAAATGTGGTTACAGGAAGTATGGTAAATATGATTAAAGCAGGTATTATTGACCCATTATTGGTTACTAAAAGTGCTTTAAAAAACGCTGCGTCAGTAGCAACCACAATACTATCAACTGATTGTGTAATTAATAATATTAGAATTGATGAAAGCAGTAGGTAATTATTTGTTGGTTAAACAAGAAGAACAAGGTACAACAAAAACTGATGGTGGTTTGTTGTTGTCCAAAAATGATCGTAAAGATATTAGGTATATTGAGGCTGAGGTATATGATGCCGGTCAACATGATATGCTTAAAAAAGGCGATAAAATATTTTATGACAGAGTTGCTGGGCATAAAATAAAACATAATAGTGAAGAGTATCATGTAATAAAATTGCAAGATATTGTCGTTGTTTTATGAAAAGACTAGATGCAGATGATATTAAAAATATTAATCTGTTAAAACATTACCGTATAATACGCAAGTGGGTCTGTAAGAACAACGACTTAACAGACGCGGAGTTAGAATTACTTATATATCTTGACTGTATTAATATGTTTACTATTGATGACTTTAAAATGGGTACATATTCCTATAGCTGGAATAATAGACGTTGGAATAAATTAATTCAAAATGATTGGATAGTTGTTTGGCGTAAAAGAAATAGGACTACTCAAAAATATAATATATATAAAGTATCATTTAAAGGTAAACAAATGATAAAAAGAGTTTATCGTATAATGTTAGGTGAGGAAGATATACCAACTAGCGAAAAACGAAACTCTATAATGAAAGGTAAAAGTTATATTGATAAAGTTTTACAAACTTCTATATATAACGTAAATAACGATAAAAACAGATAATATGCTTGCAGGTGGTATGAACAGTATATACGCTCGTAGATATGGAAAAATGTCTGACGAAGATTTAAGAAAACAATATGATCGTTATTCTAGTCTAGGTGGAATTACAGGCGGTATGTTTGGAGCTCAAAGAGCAGCTATGTCAGCTGAAATACAACGTAGAAAAGATTTAGGTGATTTTGGTTTACCAGCAGAAGCAGCAGCAGGAGCTAGTCAAGCACAGCAAGCAGCAGCAGTAGCAGGTGATTCAAGTAGCGCTCAAACTATAGGTGCTTTAAATAAAAGAATTAGTGATTTAGAAGCAAAGTTTGAGGGAACACCTTCAGCACCATCAGCAGTTGGTGCAATATCAGGAGGTGTGCGTGGTATAGCTAGAGCAGTAAAAAGTGGTGCTTTAGGACGTAGAGGCGGTGGTCTTGCTGGAGTAGCAGGTGGATCAGATATAGGTGCTTCTAATATAACTCCTGACGATGACTCTGTTTCTATAGACGCTCCAGTTACTTTTGCAGCTCCAGCTCAACAAGCAGCAGGTGATATATATGGGAGTAATTTTGCAAGAATGGCTGCAGTTGGTGCAGCAAAAATGATAACAAACAAAAAGATATAATCATGGATCATAAAAGTAGATCAATAATCGGTAAACCTGAATTAACAGGTCAAGTTGGAGAAAACGCAGTATGGAGCGGACCGCTTAATATGGATAGTTTTCCAAAAGGTANGGGTAATTCAAGAGGTATTACAGGTATGAAACTTAATCATGCTGGTGTACCTTATAAACCTTTAAACGCAGTTCTTTGCGCTCAAGGTAAAGAATATTAATAAAACAAAAATATAATGGCAAAAAATCAACCAGTAAAAGCAATAGATGTTATTCCTAGCGATGGAATTAATATACCTAAACCAGGTAGTGTAGTAAACGGTAGTAGTAATACTAATGGTACTACACTTACAGATCCTTCTGCTACATTTCTAGCTGATTTCATATCAGGTGGAGATGTTGTATACACTGGCACTGAAATACATGAAGTACTTAAAGTAGATGATGGGCAAACAATAACATTAAAATCAGCGGTTGCTGCAGCTGCACCTTATAGCTATAAGATATATAAGGGCAATGGTGGTGAGTTAAAAGAAGGTTTTGATGGATATAGTTTGTTTGTAGGTACTGCAGGTGATTTAGCTGTATTACCAGTGGGCACGGGTCAAGATAGCGTTATACTAAAAAATGTAGGCAATAATTCTTATGTGCCTTTACAAGTTCAAAGAGTTCTTGATACAGGAACCTCAGCTGCAGATATTTTAGCTTTAGAATAACATGGGATCACCTTTAAGCCTAGCAAATTCATTAGCAATTGACGCTTTACCAATAACACAAGGTAGTGGAGGCCCTGGACCTATAACTAACTTCATACTTATGGAAAATGGAGTTGACTTTATGCTAACAGAAAATAACGCTGATTTAATGATCAGAGAATAAAATAATAAAATGGCAAATATAAAATTTTCACAATTTACCGCAGAAGTAGATATAGCAAACTTTGATGATATAGTAGGTTATCAAGGCGCTGTTAACAAAAAAATAACGCCAGCTAATTTAGCTTCTAGTTTAGTAACATTATCAGGTGGACCTTATCTACCTTTAACAGCTGGATCTACTGTGCCTTTAACAGGTGATTTAAATTTAAGAGCTACAAATCCAGCGGCTACATCAGGTAGTTATGCTGTGGTATTTAATGGAGTAGGAGATGGACCTGGGTTTAATCCAGTTGTTGGTGGTAAAATATTTACAGTAGATAGCACTATTGCTCCTGATGGTCAAGATTTAGTTTTTCAAAACGCTGATGATAATGGCGTTCTTCAAGAAAACCTACGTATTAATGCTTTTGGTCAAGTTGGTATTGGTGTCTCAGCTCCCAATTTTAATTTAGATGTTGGTGGTCAAGCTAATTTTCAAGATGTAACTAGCTTTCAAGATACAATTGTTATTAATAATGATATTACCGATACAACAGGTACTACAGGTGTAGATGGAAAAGTATTAGGAGCACAATCTGCAGGAGGTGTTGAATGGGTCACCGGTTATAATGCAATTCAATCGTTTGTATGGACAAATGGTAGTCCAGTTGCTTATGTTAATTTCCCACCACCTCCAGGAACACTACCTACTAATAGTGGTTTACCTTTTGACTCTACACCACTAATACAAACTACTAATCTACCAGCCGCTGCAACTGTTGCAAACTATGTTTGGACATGTACTAATAATCCAGGAGGCGATGCTGGTCAAGTAGCAACATTTACACTAGGGGCTAATGGTGATGGNGTTTGGAGAGTAAGTACAGCTAATCATTGGTTTGATCAAAATAGTTTTATTGAAGTAATTGTAGAGTTTGTTATAAACGGAACTGGTATTCAAGTTACTGATGAAAGATCAAATGATGGTGCTGGAGATAAAATATATTATGGAGAGTTGTATCAGGAATTTAGCGCGGGTGATACTTTATCAGTATTTGTTACTTTTCAAAACTCATCTACCCCAGCTGTAACACCATTTCCTTCAGCAGCCGGTAATAGACCAATTGAAATAAACTTTGAAAGAATAGCATAAAAACAAATTAAAATGGCAGTAAACGAACAAGGACATTACGGAAAATATTCTGGTAATTCAAGACATTCATATAATCACGCTCACACTAGAGTGACAA
>JGI25132J35274_1000366_pt1 | contig 12082 bp, 26 predicted proteins | sample ETNvirenome_6_30_FD_35274 | JGI IMG/M metagenome (IMG submission 35274)
CTCCGGCCTCAACCGTGACACTACCAACCTGGCCCGTGGCTTCTATACCAAGCGAGCCATTCCAAGCGGCTTGACCCCAGGTACCTCGGCCCCAACCATCGAATCTTACTTCGACGTTGAATATGACCTGGCTTGTCGCTCCCGTGCCTGCTACACCGGTCACAGCGACGTTCGACAAACCGGTGACAGTCACAGCGCCAACGCCACCGGTGGCCTCTACACCCGTCGGAAAGGCTCCTACGCCTTCCAAAACACCGGCACTATTTACGAGAGCCGTGCCTTCCACACCTGTCACAGACAGGTTGTTGTTCGATATCGTAGTAACTGTTCCTACCGCACCGGTAGCTTCTATACCAGTTACTTGTACCGACCCTGGTGCTAGAACACTTACTGAACCGACGTTACCCGTGGCTTCTAGCCCGGTAACAGGAGCGGTGGCCGCACCTGTTATCGTTACGGTGCCAACACTCCCTGTAGCAAACGGCAATGTTTGAGCATCACCGTACCCGCCCGATCCCCAAGCAACATAACCCCAACCAGCTATAGGGACCGTAACGTCAGACATGTCACTACGCGATTCTTATGATCGCGTTACTCGCATCTGCCGTTGGAAACACAATAGTAAAGTCGCCAGCGGTGGACGTTTTATCTGAGCCAAAATCCAAAACAACAACACTTGGGTCACCACCTGCGCTGTCGTTATAGATCAACGCACCACGAGCAGTAACGGTGGCTGTGCTAAAAGTTAAATCTGCAAAATCAGTCAACGCAGTCGTTCCGCTAGATGTTGGCGTAACGTTTGTCAACGCCGAACCACCCGCGCTATAGCCTGTTCCACTTACCTCGTTAGACGTAGTGTACGCCGTAGTAGATGCGTCAAAACTGGCGCTGTTTGTATACATCGCCAATTTAAAAGTATTACCACTGCTGTTTGTAAAGTTGTGTGTAGCAGTCATCAATTCTTTCTTGAAGCTGGTACACATATAGTTACCCGAGAAAGCCATTATAGTCTCCTTATCAGTTCAGCGAGTTCAGGCTGGCCAGCCTCTTGTATCGCATTATATACAGTGGTCCGCTCACTGGCTGCCGCCTGCCTTAAATAATGCAAAACCGTGTATTCTACCTGTTCTTTAAAAGCTTCCGCTTGTTGACGAATAGTTGGGTGAGCCGTTTGAGACACCGACACGATCTTATCCGCGCACCTTTCCGCAAGCTCTTCAGGAGTAAAACCACGATTAGACGTGGTTTGAACTCCAACAGAAAAATCATTTTTAACTTCTAACGTAAACATTAAGTTTTATCCCGTATTACCAAACCGGTTCGATAGGCATCCGTTACTTCTTTGGCCTCTCCAAAGTTCTTCATAGCAACAACACCTTCTGCAAACCGCTTTTCATACTCTTGCATAACATCCGGCTCACCCTTCATGTAGGTATAAGCTTCGATCAAGCTGCCATACAACAAAGTTGTTTGAGCGTTTTCACTTAACCAAGTTGTCCCGCTCTCAGAACCCGCTGTTAAGCTACTAGGGCGATAAAAGTAATGTAATTCCGCCACATAGTTAGAATTTGGCGTAGGCCCAATAATAAAATTGCTGTCGTCAAACAGAGCGTAATANCGNGGATTACCNGTAGTAGCACTGTTGGGGTTAAATTCTTGNACAAAATTAACGTCTTTGTAGTCTAAAAATACGTGATTAGAACTGCTGTCCACAAAAGACAAGGAGAAAGGCGCTAAAAAATCCGCAGGAGCCGCTAAATATTTGTTTGCATTGCTAAAATTGCCCGACACATTTTTCCTAAAATATGTCAGTTGAACATTCTTTAAAATTCGCTCCTCGGCCTGGCGTATAAACACCGGCAGATTAGTCACAAAACTAGTCTCTGTATTTTGAGTGTAGTCTTGAATAGCGGTTTTTAGTTGTGCAAGAGTAAAACTCATGAAATTGTCACCGTGACACCACCAACCTGCCCGTTAGCCAACAATGGCCTAAAACTCGGCCCTTCTACCTGCGGCACAGCCACAGGCACGTCTAAAGGCTCTACGCGATCTGGTCTAGGATTACGCAAAGCCTGCGGGTCTGTAATGCTCCTGCGGGGCTCTAACTGGGGCTGTTTTGGCTCCCACTCGTCTTTACCCACCAGCAGGCCATTCCACTCCCGCTTCATCTCGTTCAGCTTGTAACGAAACCCGCTTCTGTCTGAGATGCCATAGGCATTTTTACCAACAGCAAATTTAGCCATTACAAGTTCTGCGAATACGCCAAGCTTGGCACAATGTTAAAAGAGGCCCGGTCACGATCCATACTGATGGCTCGTTCCATCTCCTCTTCGTACACAGCTTTCAATAACGGTACCCTGTCGGGGGCCTTCTTGATGGCTATATAGTAAGCCAGTCCGGCGGCCAAACAAGGATAAAACCTAAACGGCATCTCTACCGTGTTCTGAGCGGTATCAGCGTCATCCATTCGGACGAGACGGTCAAACACCACCACATCTGTGCTGTTCTCAGGGACAGGCCAGAGCTTCAACACAGGCGCAATCTGACGATCTAAAAACCACTGAGAGGGCCTGCCCTGGGTTGTCTTATTGGGCACCGCAAGGTAGTCATCACGGCTAAGGCGCTCAATGTTGTAGTCCACGTTAGAACGGCGAATTACCGCGGACAAAATGTCTATGGTGTCCGTACCGAGCGTGTAAGTAGACGTGCCTGCGGTAAGCGCCTGCGTAGACTGTTCTATCGTCCAGGAGTTAAGCCCTCTGTTTGCCCAATCAGCAAACAACAGGTTCATAGAACGTTTAGCGGTCTTAATGTCGTAACCTGTACGAACTTCTCTACCGCAACGCTCGAACGCCTCCTCGATGTACTCGGTGACGTCTAACTCAAAATTTTTGGAACCTGAAACAGCCATTATTTCTTACGCTTAGTTGCTTTTTTCTTTTTCTTTCTTTTGACCGGACCGCCTCGACTTTTACGTTGCGGCTCATCAAGCATAGTTTCCTCAACCATGTCTGCAACAAGGTATGTACCCCCGGCGAGGGCCACATCGTCTTTATCTAACTTTGAGTAACCTTTTTTAGCTTTTGCAACAAATTCTTTGTTAGCACCGCGAACACGAGAGGTCGCGCCCCTAGCGGCTTTAGCAGCTTTTTTAGCTGCGGATTTTAAAATAGTAGTAGCAACCATGTTTATTTACCTTTCTTCATAGGGCCGCCACGCATCTTCTTAATGACGCCTGACTTCTTGGCAACGCCGCCCATGGCTTTCTTCATAGGGCCGCCACGCATCTTCTTAATGACGCCTGACTTCTTAGCAACGCCGCCCATGGCTTTCTTCATAGGGCCGCCACGCATCTTCTTAACCGGACCGCCACGCATCTTCTTCATAACACCTGACTTTTTAGCTGGACCGCCACCCATACGCTTGATAACACCTCTACCTATCAAAACGTCTTTTTGCGTGACTTTGCCATCACCGCTCAAATCAGGCATTCCACCTGACTTTTTAGCTGGACCGCCGCGCATCATTTTCTTTGGCTTTTTGCCACCAGGAGCAGCATTACCAATGTTTACCGCAGAACCGCCAGTCCCGCCTGCACCAGCTTCTTTTTTTCTAGGGCTCATTGCCATCTTTCAATCTCCTGTAAAAGTCATGACGAATTTTATACATCTTTTCGACGTCATATTCGTCAAAATAGCGGTCATAATAACCTAATTTTCGTATCTTATCCGCTGATTCCTCCAGCTTACTAAGGCGCTGAACGAATATCATCGCATACTCTTCTACGGTTTCTGGTTCAAAAGAGCCGTCGTCTACAAGCTCATTAGGCTCCTGGTCTGGGTGAAATCCCATAACCCAGATGTCCCGGTCTATGAACATACCGTCAGATATGGCTTGATTGATGTCATCGAGGTATTCGTGGAAGGATTCTGAGTCTTCGGGGAACGCCAAATCCACGATAATTACCAAATCCACCTTGTCATCCCAGGTAGATATGACTGACCACAAGTCATGATAATTCGCGGGATCGCGTTTAAAAATAACCGAAACCCGTTGCGCTGCCCAAGCCGCTTTGGCATATGGACAAGCGGGTAACCCATTGAAATCTGGGTTGTTTTCTTCTAAGAGGGTCTTTGACCACTCTCTAATTTCATTGTAAATCTTTTTTTCTTCGTCAACAAAGAATTCATGCATACTGTGTTCTTTTTTTACGGTTAGGCATTATTGCTCCGCATCCCCGACTTACTTCGCCCCCCATATTTAAGTTGCGAACTTTGGCTTTTTTGGTATTGGCGACAACAGTCTTACCCTTTTTGCCCTCGCGCTTTTTCTTACGAGCCGTAGCCGCCCGTTCTTTCTTAGAGAGACTTTGTGCTTTTGATCTGGGAAGACACCTGTCTGGGTTTTTTTTGTCCTTTGAAGTTCCGCATTTGCCTACAATATTGCCGGAGCTGTCTATTCGAACCCAGTCTTGGTCAACCCATTTTTTCAGATCGCCCATTACCGGCCCTTCCTTTTACCGCCCTTTGATTTTTTGGCGTAATTCGGGTCTTTACAATATTTGGACGCTGCTAAATTAGCGTAAGCACTGGGATAAGTGTCAAACGTGCGCTTTGCCCAGGCAATACCTTCAGGGCATATCTTGTTGCCCTTTTTCTTTTTGGCTGCACCACCTTTGGCCATTTTAATGACACCGCATTTAGCAGCAGGGACAACAGTTCCTGTTCTTACTCGGCTCATCTCAACAAAATTCCTATAATTCCAATAGCCTCAACACACACTACAGACAAAATCATCCACAACCGGCTGTCCAGTTTGTCGATCTCCTTCTCCAAATGCGCTAAGTGATTGTTTTCTAAACGGTTTAATGTTATCTCAACATTGCTTAAACGTTTGTCAACATCATGTATGGTGACTTCTACCACTCTTAACACTTCCACCGCTTCCTGGCCTGGCGCAACCTAGAGTTAGGATTCTTAGCCGCTTTTGGAAATTTCTTCATCTGACCAGCAGAACGCGCACAAAAAGACTTGCGGCGCTTTGCATCTTTACTACCTTTTTTAACTTTTCCTGTTACGGCGGTCTGTAGTTTAGAGCCAGGGTTTTTCTTCCGATAGGCTTTGACCCCTGCCTCCGTCATTCCCGCGCCTTTCTTAGTAGGACGAAAATTTTTCTTATTGCGCTTCGGCATATTGTCGCGTTTGCGCTCTGCCATAATTCACCTAGCTAAAAAATATCGTTAAAGCCGTAACGTTGGTCGCTGTCCCCACATGTATGTCAGAGGTAAATAACAACCCCTCATCCGGTATATTCACAGAGTGCGTAGAGGATTGTACAAAATCCAAATCAACCACTGTGGCACCGCCGTTACCGTCGGTAAGCGTTAAACGACCAGCTCCCGAACCCACCAAAACCTGGACTTGACGAAGTCTAGCGCGGCCAGTGCTGGCCGCCCCAGTTCCCGTCAGACGTTTTGCTCTTACGTCTGAATTAGCCATCTTTATCTCCTGTTACGATGCGTCAGAGGAGCTAGATATGCCGAAAAACTTCAAGACAATTACTGTATCCGCACCAGGATCGCCAGAAACAACAAGCTCTACTTCGTCCGCAGTTTCTGTGGCTGCTGTGGTAGCTCCACCAGACATGCCGAGAACGCCGTTACAAGGGAAAAAGCCCTTGAATCCGACTGAGTTTACAGCGGCTGAAATGCCATCAACAAAGCCATCAGTATCTGCATCAGTGCCAATGTCTTGAAGATTAACAGCGTTTCCAGCGGCTGAAGTGACGGCCACGGTGACGCCCATAGGTATAAAGTTTGACGGAATACCAATTGCCGCTTCTTTACCAGTGGTAGCTCCGTTTGCTACGGTGATAGTTGTCTCATAAGTCTTGAGAGTCATCGTGCTGGTAACAGCACCAGTGGTAGCGTTTTTGGTTATATCTTGAAAACCGTTCTCCGACCTAACGGGGCCGTTGAAAGTAGTATTAGCCATGTTGATCTCCTGTCGTGGCTAGTGTCAGTCACGGGATGTGACTGTCAGGAATTTGTGTACGATACGATAAAAAAAGGGGCGGCACAAGCCACCCCTTTCTCCACACCATTTAGGTGATTAAGCGCCTTCGGTTCCAAAAACCGCTCTCCAATCAGAGACGCCGAAGCTGTATCGCTCACGGGCCTTGAAGCGCATGTTTCCAGTATCAAAGTCACCTTCCATGCCAGTCTTGATGGCAGTACGCTGGAACAGCTTGAAGCCGTTAGGAGCGTCTGTCTTGATGAAGAAGGCATCTGTATCGGTGAGGAAGTGGTTAACCACCGCACCGTCAGGAAGCATTCCCATAGACTTCATGGCGTTTATATCGTTGTCCGCAGTGCCGGAACGCAGATTAGAGTTGATCACCCGCTCTGCAATAAATTGCAGTTCTTTAGGGATAATCAGCTTCATGCCACGTACAGCAATCTTCAGACCACGTTCGTCAGTTAAACCAGCAATATCAATCAACATCTGCTCAAGCGAAGTCTCATTGAGGTCCGCTGCGGTAGACAAAATGTTTCTCTGATTGCCAGTCAAAGACGGGTGCGCTGTTGAACAAAGAGCAGCACCGTCACCAATTGGTGAACCTGTGCTAAACGCATTGTTCAATACAGAGGCTGCCTTGATCTGCTTAGTCTGCGACATAGACCGTGCCAGGGCGCGGGTATATCGAGCAGCCAGCCTATCATATAGGTTGTCCTCTACAGCTTCTTCGGTAATGCTAAACGCCAGAGCAATGGTCTCGTGAGTGTAACGAGCAGTGTATGTTTCCTGCGCGTCATCAAACGAGATTGATCCGCCTTCTGATTTAACTGGCGCAGTGCCAAAACCAGACAGCATCACTTCTTCTTCGAATGCACGATCTGAACTTTCGGTGTCGAAAATCTCAGCGTGCTCGTTGTCGTATCGGTCGTATTCGAGCCCGAACAAGGCATTTAGGCCGGGTTCTAGCTCTTTCGCAAGTTGTGCGCGAGAAATAGCCATTGGTTAAACCCCCTTAAATGCCGGTAGAATCCGCGGTGGTTTGAGAATCAAACCGGCGGGTTCCAGCGTTAAAATGCGCGTTCAGACGAACCAACAGAGGTATACCAGCAGCGGTATAGTCACTGTTTGCTTCATCGTCAGCAATCCCAACAATACGCAACGGTAATGTCGCAGTCACAGCAACGTTAGCTACGCTGGCAGCCGCACTGGAACGACCAGTGTTTGTGCTACCTGAACGAGCTGACGTGCCCAAATCAGTATTTGCAAAGACTGTAGCCAACGCAGTAGCACGGTCAGTGAGACTAGCGTCGCTTGCAACTTGGAAAATTTGATTTGGATTGTCTGCAACAAAAGCTTTGACTGGGAAATTAGTATCCACACTCACGCTTCCGCTACCAGGCCAATAATTAAGAAAGACCGGCTTTTTCTGAACCGAATCTTGGTACTCGACTCCCATCAGGACCCCAAGTGCCTGCGTGGTGCCACCATTTGTAGCACCCGCTTGATCAATTACGCCCGCTGCCAAAGGAACAACGATTGCATATTGATAAATAGCATTTGTGTTGTTGGAGGCAATCTCGTACTGAGTTACACCAGTAGAGTTAACACCTGCACCAACCAGCCCAACAGGACGCATACCATAGGCAGTTTCTTGATTTGCCATAGGAACATCTCCTCATTGGGGTGACCTACTACTCTTTTCGTGGGCCACCAAAAGTTACACGAGATTGACGATCAGGTTTATTGATCGCCATGCTTTCATGAGCATTTTCTCGCATCATATCGTGGTCAACGGCGTCGATAAGGTCTTTACTCTTCCCTTGGAAGTATTCAGTCCTTTCCTGCACCGTTTCTAACGGTATACGAGCGAGAACCAATCCACCAACTCCAAACACACCTTCAAATTTTCCTGATTCAATTACCGGAGCCTCGAAATCCGGGTATTCGTCTGCTCTCACAAGCTCATACCCTTCTCTCAAACGAGCAGAAATGTTCTTACGGTCGTCATAACCGCGAACTTCTGCCCTAATCCACCGGTGCTTGTACCCTTCGGGCGCAGGCGGTGCTTCGAGCATGGATGGGGGAGCCCAAGGCTTTCGCCGTTGCTCCTTCTCCCTAGTGTCATTAGCGCGAGAAGCTCGATCTACGCCCTCAAAACCTACTTTCTTCTTTGTGGCCATAGTCGTCTCCTATTTGACATGTTTCGCGTATTCTTCCAGCGGCACACCCAATTTCTTTGCTATTGCAACCTGGCTGGGCGTGAGTTTTTTCCGGGTGCTGCGTCCTGTTTTAGAACCCCCTGTCGAACGGGAGTTGCCCGCAACGTTCTGGACGGGACGTTTGCTGGGACTTTCCGAGAATTTATGCGGAAACTCGGTCCGTATGCGATCATCAAGCTCACTATAATACTCATCGCTTTTAGGGTCAAACCCTTCATCTTCCACAAGTCTTTTGTGAATCCCAAATGCCGCAAAAGTCATGGCTTCGTCAGAGCCAAACCAATCGTTTTTAGAAGCCCAATCCTCTGCTTTTGGATCGGGTCGTTGAGGCTGTGGCTGTGGTTGTTGTGGCTGTTGTTGAGCTTGCTGCTGATATGCCGCCTGCTGTTGTGCCTGTCGTTCTTGCTGTTGTTTAGCCGTTTCGTAACGGTCTTTAGCAACCGCTAATTGACTTAACTTACGCTGCGCCGCGACAGTAGCCTCGGTATCCGCACGATCTATCGCGGCCCTAAGCTCATTTTCAACCTGCTGCTCTTCAATAGTTAAACGAGAGCCATATTCCGTCATATAGCCCTTGTCTAAGGACTCTACGCGCTGTTTTAAGGCGTCTGACTCGGTTTGAACTGATTTAGCGTAAGTTAAGGCTTCTTCACGTTGCCTTTCAGCCTCACGCATTTTTTTAGTCAGACGATCAATACGCTTCTGAACACCCGCCGTGTATTTTTGGTGTTCATCATCGTCTTCGTCTCCCGCGTCTTCCGCATCGGTTTCTTCCGAAGAGACCCCTGAGACCGATACTTCGACCTCTTGCTCCTCCTCATTTTCACCTACTTCTATATCTACGGTGCCGTCCTCCGGCTCGTAGGCTTTTTCTTCCTTTTCTTCAGCCATGTTTTCCCCTTAAAAGCTAATGATGTCTTCTGGATCAGATATGGTGGCCAAAATCTCGTCATCGTTGAGGATGCGGACCTCTCCACCGTCTATGCGAAACCTTGAGCCCGCATACCGAGCAAAAATCACCCAATCTTTTTCTTGGCACCACGCCCCGTCTGGGAACTTTGAAGTGTCCTTGTACGCAAGAGGACCTTGCTTTAACACGTATCCGACAACAGTCTGTATCTGCCCGTCGTCCAAGACTTGATCAGGGATGTAGATGCCGCCCTCTGTTTGCGCTTTGCCCCTGTAGGGAAGAATCAACATTCTCCATCCAGTAGGGGTTGGCATACGATCTATAAGAGAGGTATCAGCTTTAGAAGGGTCTAAAACACGGTCTTTAGGGTCAACGTACATCTTGTCAACGCCTTCTTTGTCCGTGGTTTCACGTGAAACGTCTTCTTCTTTCTTTTTGGCTTCGGCAGCTTCTTTATCTAGCTGTTCCGCCAAATAACCCGGCACTTCAATCATGCATATGCTCCTGTTTTTCTAGCAGGCCCAAGAGTTCCTGTTCGATGTAGTTTAAAGCGTCTAGCTCTCCCATTAGTTGTTTATACGCCTCAAGAGAAGTAACGCCGTTGTTTTGTAAAATGTCTAAGACCAAAGATTTACGTTCTCTGATCTTTTTCAAAATAAATTGTACTACGACTAATTCATCCATAACGTCCCCGTCTTATAAAGTCGTAGCGAATCTTATACTGTATTCTCCTCTATCTCCACAAGATATCTGTTTTTCATGTGTGCTGCTTTAACTAAAGCTTTGCTTTGCCCAAAATATTCTACGGCATGGTGGTTTTTTACAAGCTCTTCACAAAGCCATTTGTCGTATCTTTTAAAATCACCCATATAGCGTCCGTACTTGCCGCCTTTGTCTTTATAAGTTCTGAGAGTTACCACGGTGCCAACAGGCATGAAATCTTCTACAAATTTTTTGGCCGCGAGTCCGTATTTTTTCTCTTCCTTATCTCGGGTCCTAGATTCGGGTGCATCAATTCCGTAAAGACGAATACGCCCACGCTTACCACCCACAAAAGTATCAAAACCAAGGTCCACCAGAACATCTACTGTGTCTCCATCTACGATTTTGACCACAGTGGCCGCATACTCAAACATAGCTTCCGGCTTTAATAATATCCGTAAGCTCTAAAGCCCGACCGCCAACCTGCTTGGCCCATAGAGAATCCATGAACTCAACCGCCGCTCTGTCATAATCTTTGTCACCCATAGCCGCTATGGCGTTTTTAAAGCCTCTAAAACGAGTAGCGCCCAAATTAAAGAAAATGTTCATGATAGCGTCTCTGCGAGCACCCTCCAGGTCTCTAAACCAGACATACTCCGCACTAAGCTCGGCCTCACAACGCTCTAAGTCGTTCTTCAAAAGGTAATCTATTTCATCCTCTGAAAGCCCTGGGCCCGTCTCAGAGATGTTACGACCACAGCCTATATGCTCCAGACCGCCCGTGTCACGGTACACTTTGCCCTTAACGCCTTCATGACGCTTTAGCATATCAATCAATTTTTCCATTATTTCTTCCCGCTGGAACCGCCATAGAAAAAAGCCGCTGCGGTGCCCAAAATGCCCGACAACTGACCTAAAACTAGGGATATGATGGTTTCGTCATTCTGATCATGCGGCATGATGGTTACCGCCATGACGTAGGTGCCGTACAAAGCTAAGGCTAAAATGCTAAATACTTTAGGTGTCCAGTCCGTAGAAAACTTAGCCCTGGCATCTTTTCTGTCCGCAACCTCTGTTTTAAAGGACTCCAGGTCAATTTCCATCGCCCGAATGCTCTGAGCAAAATCTTGATCTGCTTGTTTTAAAAGAGGTGCTTTTTCTGGCTCGCGTTCAATAAGGTCTTCGATTTCATTGGCTGTAGCCGTATCAGGAAGACCTATCTTCTTGGCCGCCATCTTGACGGCCATACCGGCCATTGGACCGCCAGCGGCCTGAGCAATGGTGGGAGCTAATGACTTGAGTAAACCGCCTAGCTTCATTTAAACAACAAGACCAGTTGTATCAATAACCTTAAATCAGCTATCGCTTTTGTCGACGCTATCAGCGTCTTCCTCCGCGACAATCTCATCTATAGTATCGCATACATCTGGGACAACTACACCTGTTGTTGCAGANAAAGCACTTCGACCTACCGCNCTGACCCCTTTGTAAAACTGTGAGCAATAAANTTCTTTGTTATCAATAACTTGCTGNACTGACGTACAACTGCTCAAAAATACAAAAACGCACAAAACGGCATATCTCATCAAAACACTCCTTGAAAACGTTGAGGNCGGATGGCAATCGGACTGTAACCTTTCACAGCACCGCCGTTGCTCATCTTTTTTGGTTTGCTCTTTCCAGCATTGTTCAAAGCGATAGCCACCGCCTGCTTTTGCGGATAGCCCTCGTCTTTGAGCTTGCTTATGTTAGAGCTGATGGTCTTTTGACTAGACCCACGCATTAAAGGCATGTGACCTCCTATGCGTTAGTAAACTCAGCACCACGCAGCGCAGCACCCATACCACGGCGCTTGCCTTTGGTAACCTTGGCTTTGGCGGTATTAGGGGTCTTCTCTTCCTTCATAGTAGCGTAAGGAATGCGACCCTGGTCTTTGATATCCGCGTATGTGGTAGGTTTTGGTGGTTCTTGGATAGGTCCACCCATAATTTTAACAGCAGCCATTTCTAGCCCCCTTGGTTGTTTCTCTGGTTCAAGCGCATAATCTCGCGCTCCGTTGATGCTTGTATCTTCTTGTCTGTGGCCTCTTCCTGGCTCGCCAGACGCTGATCAAACTGTCTTGCTCTTTCCTGAAGCGTGGCCTGCTGAAGGTCAAGCTTACGCTGCCCTTCTGCGATATCGGCTTGTGTAGCCTGCGCCTTGATATTTAGCTCTTCCTGCTTCAACGCAACTAA